>JABAOC010005557.1_pt2 | contig 19549 bp, 42 predicted proteins | sample 7062161 | NCBI WGS metagenome assembly JABAOC01 (sample SAMN14538625, study PRJNA623070) | marine sediment metagenome | biome: marine biome [ENVO:00000428]; feature: marine pelagic biome [ENVO:01000023]; material: deep marine sediment [ENVO:00002113] | place: India: Gulf of Khambhat ... | reverse complement strand
ATAATTCTTCCATTAGCTATTTTTAATAATTATTGAATCTGTTTCACCTACAATTTCATATGCGGCATTATCTAAGTTATAATCGCAAATTTGAAATACACATTCTTTTTCTAGAATATGGTTCATAGCATCAAAATTATGACATGAATCTTCGTCTAAACAAGATGATAGTTGTACATCATTTAAACAACGGTCATATAATTTATTATTTTGAAAATTAAATATGCCATATACACCACAACCTAATTCTTCGTAACTATATTCAAAATTTAAATTAAAGGCAAGGGCTATGTGAATAATATGTATTGCATCAGGACTCCACCGAGTTTCAAAGTTTATATAATCGTCACAAATTTCTAAATCAAATAAATATTTATTTATAGGACGTTCTAATAAACTAAATTTATAACCAGGAGCATCTTGTTTTTTATAATCCTTAGTGATAAATCTTATTGCTTTATCTATATTTTTTTGATTACCTAAAAAGGTAACGGTATTATAGCACCAATTAGGCATTTAAAGTTGTTTAGTATTTACAGATATAACTAATGCATCAGGAATAGGTTCGTTAAGTATCTGAAGCTTTTCGTGATGTGAAATAGTAACTGGATCTTTACCTAATTGTTGTACAGCTAAAACTTCTGCAGGAGTTTCAGGTTTTAATACAATAGAGATTGTACCGTTATTGATGATAGTAACTTTCATAATGATTGAATTTAATGTTGGTATTTATCTTTTTGTTGTTTAGCTATTTGATTTAGATAATACATTTTATCTAAGGTTAATTGCCAAATGATTTCATATATATCGTCTATGTCCTTAGATGCAAGGAAATCAATATATTGCTTTTTGTCTAAAGATATCAGCACTTGATGTTGTTCATCTTTATATTCTTCGTTTTTGCTATATGGTGGTATAACAAATGGATATATCTCCTGTAGGAGAGCAGTATTATCTATGAATGTTTTTTGGTCTTGTATGTAGTGTGCTTGTATTAAAGCATTACGTACAGTAGCATGATCAAAGCCTCCAAAGAAATTACCTATTTTTGTTAATGACCAGTTGTGTATATGATAGAGAATTGCATAGAGATATGCTCTATTGTCAATGTAGTAAGGTTTTCTACTTCTCTTATCTAAATTGTAACGGATCATATATCTTTCTATATCTTCTAGTTCCATTATTATGTAATGCATAGTAAAATAATGGTAGCTATTAAAGTAATAACTACCACTATTAAACTATATAGTTCGTCTTTATTTGATTTGAATTGATTCACTATCTTGTAGATTTCTATAAGCTATATATGAGTGAGTATAATCAAATTCTCTACGTCTGTATTTATAATCCCATTCTTTAGCTTGGTCGTAGTTAAGAGTAGCTAATGCTTTTCTAACATAGAAGTTAACTAGTTCTTGGAATTCAACAGCAACTACTGAATAAATCATATCACCTAAATGTAATTGAGATTGTAGGTAACGATTACCTAATTCAAATTCTAATTTAGGATTACCTTGATTTATAAAAAACAAGGCTGTTTCTAAATGTTTATCTGTGTTAGCTTTAGCAAATGCTTGATATGCTGCTACTTGAGATATGGCAGAATTTCTATACCATAGTTCTATAGTAGAACCTGGAGGAATATTCTTATACTCTAGGAATAAGCATGATTTATCATTAGGCAAGATTTCATCAAATGCATAGTGTATCTGAATCTCTTGTCCAAAGTTATTAGCAAATGCATAAGTACCACGCATTTCTACTAATTTACTTTGTGCTTTAGATAGTTGAGCTTCATGTCCTGCTATTTGTTCAGGAGTAGGATCTGGAGTCATCTCTTTATTTTTTCTTAGATAGCAGATTTGCATGGCAGTTTTCTTTACCAAGTCTGCTAAAGACATATGTATTACTTCATTGTTCATTATGCTGCTATTTTATTTTGTTTATAAACTTTTTTTATTTGATTGATGTTTTTATTTACTATACGGATAATAGCATTATGATATTCACTCGCTTTATTATTGTATCCACGAGCCTGTACTATACGCATTTCTTTTAAATTAATCTCAATAGTTTCTATTACTTTGTTATCTATTTTAGCGGATAATAATAGAGAATTATTTTTCATATGATATTTATTTTCAAATGCGCAGTGATTTAGCATATCACTTTCTCTAAGTAAATCATTTATATGTTCAATTACATTAATATAAATGTTATCTTCATTAAATTTAATACCAAAGAATATACCTTTAGATTTTTCATATTCAATTTGATCAATGTTAATCTGTTCAATTAGTTTAGACTTTTTAATTTTTCTTTCATACATACGTTTCTTAGCAATATATTTTTGATGTTCATAATGTAAATCATCAGGACATATATATTTAGGTGAACGTATATCTTTATTAAAGAATTTTAATAATTCAATTTGATCTAACCAATTGTTGGCATCATTTATAATGTAATTATTACGCATGCATATTTTTATGGACTGCCAATTATCAATAATAGTTTTAGTACTTCTTGTACAGTATTCAAACAATTTAAATTGATTTGCTTTCCATAAGGTTTCTGCCGTATTATTTTGCAATAAGAGTGTGAATACAACTTCGGGCCGGATGTTATGAAAACTATATTTAAAACCATTACGTTTTAATAAACCTGTTATTTTCTTTTTAGGATATATAAGACCTAATGGTATATAATTATTATTTCTAATACTAAATGTACTTTCTTCATTCCATATCTTTCTAGTATAATAACCTAGTCCGCTTATTTTACTTAATCCAATAAATGTTATTTTACCGTTAGGACTAATCCAAGATTGAAATGATTCAAAGCATCTAGCTTTTGCTGGAACAAAACGTTTATATGTTTTAGCAACACATAAATATCTTATTACTTGAAATTCTTCACACTTATCTACAATTATTAAATGAGTGTATTCTTCAATAGCTCCTTTAAAGTATCCAAACATAAATAGTTTCTGATTACATTCAGGACATTTATGTTTAGTTTTATCAGAATTAAAAGATATACCACATTCAAGACAATGTATTTTATTTCTATAGTGAACACCGCCTGGATAAAAACAATTATCAATACCGTATTGTATTTGATCAGGTGTTAATTTAGAAAGTTTATTTTTTGAGAGATTGCAAACTCTATGTTGGAGTTTAGTTTTTGGTTGTGCCATTAAAATAATGATGCTTGTTCACCAAGATTTTCTTCTTTCTTATTAGTTGTAGTTGAAGGTTTATCATCTTGTTTTTTAAGACGTTTCTTTTCTTCAGCTATGATTTCTCTAATTGCTTTTTCTTTAGCTTCTTCTATTTCTTTAGGAGTAAGTTGTATAGTTCTATTAACAATTACTTCTCCTTGTGTAATAGGAGTACCTACTTCTATATCATCTTCATCATAATAGTGTCTAGCTAATTGATAAATTTCTTCATCTTCATATCCAAAGCAACCACTCTTTTTAACATGATTATAAATGAAAGTAATGCAGTCATCTATATTCTTTTTAGGATTGTTTTTAATACGTTCAAAAAGTAATCTATCTTTCTTAGCTTCTTCTCTAAGATTATTCATGATAGCTTTTTTAAAGTTATCAGTACCTTTAATAGTACTTGTTTTAGGCTTACTTGTAGTTTCTTTTGAATCTTTAGTAGCTTGTTCTATTTTCTTTTCTAACTCTGTTTTCTTTTTCGCCATATTTAAAATTCTTTAGCAATCTTTTTCATATCCTTAATGATTGGTTCAAATACATAAGGAGAATATTGACTATGGTATGCAATGTCAATACTATAATCCTTGCTAGGATTACCTGATGTGATTATATTCCATTCATTGTTTTCGTTACTCCATTTGTACAATCTGTAATAAGATTGAAACTGGTAACTTTCCGAGTGGATTATTAATCTAAACTTTTCATTAGTTTCTTTATTCTTCCAAATGATTTCTTGATTACGTCCTCCGTTACTGTGCATTTTTTTAATGCCAGTATCTTTAATAGTACTGAATCTCATGATGATTGATTTTAATTATTATTTATAAATAGTTATGTCTTTATTTGGAAATTCATCTCTGAACATAGCTTCTTCAAATTTTCTATGTTCATATTCTTTTATTGCTTGTATCTCTTCATAAGATAAACTTTCCATAGAATCATTATCTACGTTATTAATTTTTTCCCAATTGATGTTATCTTCTTTACCTTTCATATTCAATATTTAAGTCGGTTAACATTTCATCTACTACTTCTTCTGCTGTTTCATTATTAATAGCACCTACGAATAATCCAAAACGATTTGCTGAAAAACAATCATATGGAAATGTATCTTCACCTAGTTCTATATCTTTAAGAGTAAACCCTAGTTTATTATCAAGAGTTTTACCTAGAGATACAACAGTATATTCATGACCAAATGTTATCCATTTGTTAGCTGGTATTTCTTTTGGTTTATTTTTGTCATTAATGCAGACAACCTGGAATGGTGGATTTAATTTAGTCATTGCTTATTTCTGTTTTAAGATTTCGTTTTTCTAACTTACCTTGTTTAGATATTATATCTAAGATATCACCGTTAGCTATTATACAACGTTTATTGTTATGTGCTATTAAACAACATTGTTCTGCTTGTATAGGTAACATTTTTAAATCTTTCATAAGAGTAGCATATACATACTCAAATGAATGTTCATTGTCATCTATTAGATATAATTTACTCATGGTCTATATATTTTAATTTTATTATTATCAAAGGATCGTAAAGCATTTTGCACCCATGTTTTATCTATTGAATCTTCATAACATAGTATGTGTATAATAGCAGTCTGATCAGGATTAAGACGTAAGAATCTACCAATTCTTTGTCTTGTCTTTGTATCATTACTGTATGCGTGGGTAATTACACCTACTTGTAGATTCTTTATAGTTTTACCTTCAGATAATTGTTCAACACAAGATAGTCTATAAATTAAATCATCGGAAAATAATTGTAGATTTTTTTCTGAATCTTTATTTCCTGAATGGTATGAGTGTTTACAGATATCATCTGCTTGCTGCTTTGTATTAACAAATACAATTGCCTTTTGAGAAATTTTATTTAATATCTTTTTGGCATATTCTATTTTACTAGGGTATGATTGCATTGCTTTCATACGTATAATACGTAAAGACATTTTTTGTTTGCTACTTGCTGCGTTGTTAATAGCGTTAGTTAAACCATGATAATCTTTTACTTCTGATGTCTTCCAAGTCTTACCAGTTTTGCTTGTCTTAGTTACATTGTTAGACTTACCTAACTTTAACATATGTACATATATTTTGTAGTCATTTAACATACCATCTATAATGGCTGTATCTACATCATAGTAATATATTTTAGGACAGTATTGATTACATATATCACGTTTAATACCACGTTTAGGATATGTGCCTGTAAGTCCTAGTATTTGTCCGTTGTTAAGTGTATATGAATCTAACCATGTTGTATTAGCTATAGTAAAGCTATGGCATTCATCAGCATAAAACCAATCATATAGTAATGATTGTTTATGTAAGCTACGATATGTAGTAAATGTAATATGATCTAATAGATATTCAAACCCATGTTCTTGTGCATTTCTAATCCATTCTTTAAATATAGAAGTCTTAGGTGCTGCTACTAGATAAGCTACGCTATCGTTATAGTATTGAGCCATATGTTTAAGGCCAAGCAGTGTTTTACCACCGCCTGTACCTATTTCTACTGATAAACCACATTTATTACCAATAATATTTAAAGCTTTGCTTTGTAATTGGGTTTGTAATTGTTCTTTAGTCATAGTTTCTGTATTCAGCATAACCGTTTCTAACTAACCAATCGCTGACATTGATAGTGTCATCTATGTATACTTCAGCAATAGTTCTACCATATTTACCAGTACCTTCATTAGTAAAGGTAATGTCTTTACCATCTATTAATTCTCTAAGAGCATCTCTAGCAATTAAACCTTGTGGTCTTTCAGCACCTCTAAGTTCTGGTGCATCTATTCTAGCAAGCCTAAGCTTCTCTTCTTTAGAGATAGTGAATCCAAGTTCAACATCTACTGTAATAGTATCTCCATCGTATACATATTCTACATGTGCATTGTATTCATTGCATACATTGTAGTATACAAACGAACTTAGGAGCAATGCTACACCTATCCAAATTAATTTTTTCATATTAATCGTAATAAGGATTAAATTCTTCATCTAATATATCAACTCCCGTTGCTTTATATATTTCATATGCATCTGCGTGTTCTTTAGCCATTTCACCATGAACTTCAAATGCTTTGTTAGATTTTCTAACAACTTGTTCTTTAAGCTTTAGGTAATTGATTTGACGTAGTAACATTTTGAATGCATTGCGTACATGCTTATCATCCATTTCATCTACGTGTAATCTTTTACCTTCTGCTGTTGTCCAGTATTCAAGATCTTTCTTTGTCATCTTTGTTTTGATTTAATAGTTCATTTAATGCATCTATATGCTCTGACCAATCATCCCCATATTGCTCATTAGCTATTAAGAAGATTATAACTTCTTGTATTAAAACTTCTTGTATTAATTTTTCTCTTGCTGTTAGTGTTTGTTCTTTACTCATCTTTGTTTTGGTTTAATTAGACCTTTATCAGCAAAAGAAAAATATCCATCTTTTGCAATAATTAAATGATCAAGCATTTTAATATCAAGTATTTCACCAGCATTTACAATTTTATTAGTTAAATTTATATCTGCTGTACTTGGTTTAACATTTCCAGAAGGATGGTTGTGAGATACAATAATAGCTGAAGCTCCACATTGTAAAGCTGTAGCAAATATTATTTTAATATCCATAACTGTACCTGATATACCACCTTGGCTAATCATTTTCCAACCAAGTGTGTTGTTTGCTTTGTTAAGATATATAACAATAGCTGATTCACAATACTCAATTAGTCCAATATCATATAATTCTTTAAGACCTTTATATGCATCTTCGGATGAAGATATTTTAAATCTTTTTTCTTCTCCTGTTTTATAGCTTAATATAAGCTCTGGTAAATTTCCTTTAAAGTATTTCATCTTTATAATCTTTAGTTAACCAACCCTGTTCTTTTGCAAGTTCCGGGTTAGCATGAATCCATTGATGTCCTTCTCTTGAAACTGCTAACCAATATATACGATCAGTTAACCTTTCATTTTCTCTACCGTTGGTATGATGTATTTCAGTAGCTGGTACTGTTCTGTTATGTAGTGTTGCCATTACAATACAAGTTTGATTACCGCTTTCCATCATAAAGATTTCTTTGGCTTTTAGATATGCTTGGTTACGCTTTGCTCTCTTATCAGAGAATTGTTTAATAGGTTGCAAAGACTTACTTGGCTTTTTATCGTAGCTAAAAGCACATTTAGAACTACAAAACATATCCAGAGGTGAACGTTTATTGAACACCTCTGAACATACTTTGCATTTTCTCTTACCAAAATCAACCATTATAGAGAATAAAAATTAGCAGGAAGCAAACGTTCTTGCATAAGTTTTTCAATGATGTTTTCTTTTTTGATACCTAATTCCCACCAATGCAGTTTGCATTTAAAGTTAGGATCAGGTTTAACATCATTAATAGCATTAAAGATTTTTAATAGTCCAAGACTAGCTGTTTCTTTATCTTCTTTAGGAATAAGAATTGTTTTTAACATAATTTCTTGTTTCCATATATTAAAAATATGATATGTTGCGCTTTTTTGTGAACTTTAAGAATTCTACGTTTTTTAGTTTGATTTAATGCATACCATTGTTCATCTGTATAAGCATTTTTACCAACTAAAAGCCTACTGTACAACTCATTTTGTTTTTTAGAGTAAGTAGGTGCGCCGTAATTAAGTAACTTTTTGTTACCGTCAGTTTGGGTAGTACTAAAACTACCACAATAAACTAAATTGTTTTGTGGATTCATAATATAAGAATTAAAAAAGTTTAAAAATTAATCTTCAAATAACCGATTTATATCAAATGGTTCTATGAAGTCATCATCATCTGATGTATAATCGAAGTACTGATCCTCATCAATATCATCATCTTCATCTATGAATTTATCTGTACGTTCATATGGAAGTTTTTTGAATGGATTATGGCCAGAACTGCCTAAGTAGGAATCTTCATATTGTTTAATGTCGTCGTCAGTTAACCGTAGAAATTGCTCTACCGTAAGATAAACAATTTTGCCACTTGGCAACTGATAAACAATCATAACACAACAATAAACAAAAATATTACAACGAATTTACAATAATTCTACAATATTTAATACATCTAACGGAACAAACATCTTTTGGGATGCCTTATTATAGTCAATAAATTCAATTTGTGCATAAATACTTGAATGTCTTAAAAAGTCAAAATCTATAATAGTGCAAGGAAAATGTTCAACATCTTCTAAGTAAACAATTAAATTATTGTCACGAAAATATTCTATGTTTTTATTGTTCCATATTTGTCCTAGTTGGCAAAAAACAGGATTACCAATAGAAATACCGTTAAGTGCAAATTTATCGGGTGCATTTAAATAAGATAAAAGTGCATCAATATTTTCTTCAGTACAACGGAGTAATTGTCTTGCAAGTCTTTGAATTTGTTCATCGTTATATGATTTAATTTGTTTAGAAATAAGCTTACAGCCTAGTTCAATAGGAATTTTAATTGTTTCCATGATGGTTGAATTTAATGGTAAATAAAAAAAGTTTAGCTGATGATAGTAAATCAGTTAGGACATATAGGTTCTACTTCTATAGAAACAATGCTGTGAATTTTTTTAACTGATTTAATAATATATTCAGGCGCATCTGTATCATCTTGATTAAGTAGTAAGTTAAGAAGTTTACTTGCTATTAGTTCAGGATTACTGGTGCTTGAAGGAAGAGGCATAAAAAATTCTATAATTTCTTCCTCGCCTTTAGAGATGTTAGTTACAATTGCTTGAAATTTGTGGTTAATACTGTTTGCCTCTTCCATATAAATAAGATACGAAAATTAGTTTGTATTAGTTGTTAATTCTAAATTACATTTATCACAATTAGTAGCAGGTAAACTTTCACTTGCTTTACGATTAGGTAAAAATTCTGATGTATATGTAATGTCGGAATTGTCTTCACATGTTTGGTATATATGAGCAAATGCATGACTACTTAGGAAGTTAATATCTAAGAGTATTTTCCATTGCCCTATATCACCTGGATCAACATAAAGTATTTTGTTATAACCTGATTTACTTTGAAACCATATTTGATATGATTCTGTAGGATCAAGGCTTAGTTCGTAATACTTTTTGTTAACTAGATGCAGTTGTTGTTGCCATTGACATTCTACAGTATCAAAAATAAATACTGTAATGTTAGCACGTTCTTTATGAAGAATATCTCCTTCAATAACAAAGAAACTAAAATCAGGTGTTGGTTCATTAGTAGCTGATACATTAAAACATAACAAGCAAATAAGAATTAAATAAATTGTTTTCATTATAAAATATTTAGTAAATAAAAAAAGCCCTGTATTGCTACAAGGCTTAATCTTTGTGATAGATGCGTACTCTTATGGCTCGCCAGCCAGTACCTAAAACACGAAACTTATTGTTTCTTTCCTTAGTGATTACATCTGACTTGCACAGATTGTATCTCGTATATCCTTCTAGATAATCACAAGGTTTCAATAGTTTAACCTATTGACAAAATTAAATATTATCATTAATAATCCAATTTTCTAATTCACCAAATGGTACTTTGTGAATTACTTTGTTATGGTCTTTGATTAAATAATGATCAGGTTTCAAATCTATTTTATAGTTAGTTTTAAACTTAACTTTATTAGATTTGTGCGGTCTATATGCTGTCATAGTATGAGCAGCAATAAGAAATACAAAAAATAGTATACACGCTAGTGTGATACCAAGGCCTAAAAACTTTTTCATTGTTAAGAATTTTAATAGTAAATAAAAACAGCCCCTTACACATAACTAAAAATAAGCTATAATAAATAAAAACTATTCTAATGGCAGCTATGCCAGTACCTAATTGTTGCGTTGAAGTAAAGGGCTGTAGTAATTTAATCTTCTTGTTCAGAATAAACTGAATGCTTTCACGATTGCTCTAGGTTTTCATTAGTTTCTAAAGCAGCTTGTTCTAACTTTGCACGGAGTTCATCATACACACTATTCCAATACTCACGGCTAACGTAAGTAGTTTTGCCTGGATGATCGCAAGGTTTATAACCCATTGAGTCTAGTTTAGCTAATGCTTCATCTAACGACTTAGTTTTAATTAAGATAGATGTCTTACCATTCGTTGAGCTTTTAACTCTGAATACAAATTGTTTCATACTTGTTTTATTTTAATTTAATCAATTACTGTGACTTTAACGTGAGCACCATGTTCTTTGTGGTAGTCACGGATAGCTTTATTCAAATAGCTTAGTGTTAAACCATATGAATCAGATTGACCATACAATAGAATTTCCATTGAGTATGGTGCAGGACGGAAGTCTCCAAATGTGGTACGCATACCATTGGCAGATCTTCTTGCATAGAATCCTCCGGCAACTGTTTGTCCGTTAGGATATACTTCTTTAGCTTCTTCTGCAAGTTCAGAATGTGATGTATGCTTTGATGCAAAGTAGAATCTATACACCGTATCCCATTCATCATACTCTTCATTGTTGTTTACTCTATCTCTGATGATAATGTATCTCATTTGAGAAGAAGGAAAGTCAGAACCAATTGGCTCATTGGTTTTGTCTTGCTCAAGTTGTTTATAATATTTCTTACGGTCTGCGTAAGCTTTCTTTAAACTCTCGTGCTTTAACATAAGTTGCCACCAATCGTGAAAGATTTCTTTTGGAAATACTTTACCTGTAGATAGAGTAACATACCCGTCTTGTATTATTTCTATGGTGCATTCAACACCATTAACAAGTAGCTTATCTCCAACGTTTTCTTTCATCTTTGATAAGCTACTAATGATTTCCCATTTGTCCATTACTTACTTTAATTTGGCAACATACAATGTAACACGGTTACAAGGTAATTCTGCGTGTGGTTTTTCAATAATATTATTAGCAATTAACGCTTCTAATACACCGGCATTTTCACTATAGTTTTTAATGACTACATCTTTATCGTCAAGATTATAGTTAGGAGTATCTGGTACATTGATACATACTGTGGCAGTTAGACGTGGTTCACCGTTGTCATATAACTTAATAGCTATTTGATCGTTCTGGTATTTAAGAAATTTAATTTCTAATTCTTGGTTGTCAAATTTAATTGTTTTTAAATCTGGATTTTTGGTAAAAAGACTCATGATAATTTAATTAAGAGTTAATAATAGTGGCAGTAATAGGATTCGAACCTATAAATTCCATGGCCATCATAGAGGCTATCATCTCTATGTGGTACTGCCATAAATGTAAATAATAAAGAGCCTTGGCTAGTACGCAGTAGTCTACATACTAGCTGTACTCATTTAATTACTCATAATAGACAATGGTTTATACTAATCACAAACAAGATAAGGATCTACCTTATACGAAAACCATTCAGAAAAATAGAATGTGATAGTTGTAGTACTTTCATGCAGTCCTGTCCGCACATAACTACTGGATTAATATCATTTCCAGGATGTCAACTGATTCATCAGTAATAGGATTTTATTGAACTCACTCACACCCTATGTCTTTAAGTCCATACGTGTTAGGCTGGTACTTATATAAGGTTTCATCGCTACACATCTCTCTATTGCTTATTCGTTAATCCTAGGGCTTTACCCTTACGTTGCATAGTTTATCTCCTTTCTATTTACAAATGTTGTGTGGCATTATTGCCCGTATTTTTCTTTGAGTGCCTCTTCAGATAAAAATCTATCACGGTTTAAGTAATCATACACCCACATATTATATATAATAAATACAAGTGAATTAGCTAAACATACTAAAGGGCCGTTGATACTATCTGTAAGTATCCAAGTAAAGAAACCTAATAAGAAACCTACAATAGTAACGAAGTTAATTTTAAACTGTGCTTCATCTGTAGCTAAAGGATTAATAGGTGCCTTTTTAATTAGATCGTCTGCCAAAATTTCAAAAGGCCGCTGGACACAAACATAAAACTTCTCTATATGATAACTATAAGTATAACCTAATGTCTTATCATTAAGAAATTCATTGATGTTATATAGTAAAGAAGAATCATCTACAACTTTGTTGCATACATGAAACTTAACAAATACATGGAAGTCTTCATCTTCTGCTAAATAGAATAAAGCCTCTAACATAAGGTCATTAGATTCTTTAACATGAATGGTATCAAAATATGTATCAAGATTACATTCATTAATTGTTTTTAAATAAGGTTGAGTTTTCATTGGATTTTTATTTTAGTTATCTCTACACCCTAATACAACTAATATTTTTGTAATAGGAATAAATTAAAGATTAACGGGTTTTGGTAATTCTACTTAAAAAAACGTGTACAATTGTACTAAAAAATGCGCTAATGCAGCTAAATTTTGTGTAATAGCGTTAAAATTAGCTTAAAAAGGGTATAAAAAGCACCTATACTTTGTATTATTTGCTTTGTTACTCAATAAGTATGTAAAAAATAACATATACAATGTCTGTAGGAAGTGAAGTTATGCTAAATACAACTTATATAATTGAAATAGGGATATATTTAATACAACGGCAACAGTAAGTGATCTACCTATAGATATAAGGCAAGAGCAGTACGCGGAAGTCTGATTACTTATGATATATTGGTAATAGTATTCAAGTGGCTTGCTATACTGGATGATAGTAACTGATAACCGGATGGTGAGTATAGGTGCTGTAATTAAAAAACAAAGGGCATACACTATGTGTACACCCAATGTTATAATGTTATTACTTATATTCAGGCTTAACGAACTTTGGCAAACCTAAATTAGTTTTAACGTTCTCTTTAAGCATACCTTTAGCCTCATCATGCGATAAACCTTGGTCTTTAGCGTCTGCAATCCATGCTTTAGCAATAGCCACATTTTTAGCACGAGCTTTATATGCCTCACGTGCATTATCGCAAGCAGTTATATTCATACCGCCTGTATATCTACCAATAGCATAACTTGCAGGACGAATAGTAGACGGATTCATTGCTACAAGGTCACCGTCTTTTAAAGCACCTGCCACATATAGCTTAAATGCAGATTCACCTTGCGTATCAATGATTTTACCGGATTTCATACGTACTTGCAAAGATTTACCCGAAGTGCTTAAACCAATGCATTCGCACATTACGATAGGTACAGTAGTTGTTATACCTACGCTGTTAGTACTTGTAAATTCACGTACATCTTCGCCTGTTAAATCAACCATTGAAGTTGCTTGTACAGATGAAACATTTGCAGGTGTTGCACTTTCAAATGCAGGTGTTAATCCGCAAGAATCAATAATAGCAATTAACTCGTCAACTGTAGCAGATTTAAGTAATCTACCAATTTGCTGATTAGATAGTCCTTTTGATTCTTGAATAAATTTACCATTAAAGGTTAAACCTGTTTCAACAATAGCATTTGAAATAGCTGTAAGATACTCTGAATTAGAGCGTAAAAATTGTAAAGCGTCCATAATATTAAGAATTTAAATTAAACAATTGGCTATATCTCGACGCATAAAGGAGAATATAACCGTGATATTTGCGAAGCCCGTAAGGAACGACGCAAGGAGTTTATATCTAAAATAAAGAAAACCGTAACGAAGTGGAGGTTATATATACTGTATAGCACTGTGCATAGCACTATACATATGTAACCTAAAATCTACTACTATGAAAAAACTATGTGTGATGCACCACACAAATAATATAAATTTAAATTTTTACAGGATTGAAGGCCGAAGGCTGTAAATCTCTGCACTCTACTTTCCACCGAGCATTAATTACTATCATCAATTACTAACTTACAAGCTTAGTTAGTAACTGATCATTTGGCCAGCTTTATGCTATTTATATTATAATCCTTAGTAACTGACAAGTTTATAGGAGAGCCTGTCACACTCTCCTTGTTATTACTACTTAGACAATCGTACTAGGTCTACTAGGTCAAACTTAATGTTTGTTATATTATCTAAGTCTCCTATGTGTTTACTCAAACTACCATCTGGTTTAATCATTGCTGATTTACTACGATCGTATGTAAATACTCTAGTTGGCGGTTTAATACCTTGAGCAACTTCAAATCTATATTGCCAAAGTTCCGCAGAGTTCAACACATATTTTCCTATACGGAATTTCAAAGGTTTAATTCTTGTTATCATAACATAAAAAATTATAGAGAGCACCGCAATGGCACTCTCCTTGTTTTAGTTAAATTTTCTCTATAGTATAGAACCAAGGTGCTCCATTGTGCTTAGAATTATCACTCATTAGTGCATCATAGCGTTTCTGTGCTTCTTTTTTTGATGTAAAAGTACCAAGTATCCTATAAGGTTTAACCTCATTAGCGTGACCGCGTTTTGGATGTTCAACTAAGCTTTTGTAGTACCCAACATCAAAGCATTCAATTACAATATAGATTCTTATATACATAACACAAAAGATTATGGAGAGCACCATTACAGCACTCTCCTGATTATTAATTTTCTCTACACATTTCTTCCAACTTACTTCTTTCTACTACCAATGCACGATATACTTTATCATCCATAGTATAACCAAGTTGTCTAAACTTAAATAGAGTTTCTTCTATGAGTTTGTATTTCTTTTTACCAAACTCCGTAAGTCCTTCAGGATACATATTTGTATTCATAGGAAGTGTGAGTTGTGTTTTAGGAAAGTCCACATATAACACTGGAAAATGAAAATCTAACTCTTCATCGCGTAAATGAAAGCCTTGTCTATGAGCTTCTCGTTGAGCATCAGCTTTACTTCTACGGTTAATATAGACTTCAGAAGACTCATAATCATACTCACACATCTCCCGTTCTGTTTGTCCATAATCATTGTAGATGTCACATAGATAATCACTAGATTGGAAATAGCTAATAATCTCGTTAATTGCACGTTTTCTGTCCATAATAATAAAATTTAAAGTTACGATACATATAAATTTAAATTTTTTACAACGCTGTAGCGAAGCGGAAGCGTGTTCTACTCTTACTTTCTACTCACCATTAATAATTACTATCATCAATTACTACACGCTCTCTCTGCTCTCTATGTTCACATAATCTTTAGTAACTGATAAACTAATTTTAAAGGGAGCTGTTACACTCCCTATTCATTGTATCATTTAGTGTGTTGGTTTCCAAGGTTTATGATACCTCCTTTGGATCCACAGACTATAGTTCAAGAAATCAATTGATATAATCAAATTAATGATCCAGTTTGGTTGTTTCTTGAGTGTTATCTTACTAATTGTAATAGTAGGTATTAGTGCAAACTTATAGTTGTTCACACTCTGATAATGTTGATATATTTTAAATTTAAACATAATAAAAGATTTAAAGCAGGGCTGTTACACCCTGCTGATTAATAATTAAAACGGTAGATCATCATCTTCTTCATTTGTATGTCCGGCTATGTCGAAAGCATATTTAGAACGTACATGCAGATGATTCATCTTCTTGATATGAGTAGTACTCCAATGATTTCCAGGTAAAGTCATTAGCACCATACGCATATCAATTGTTGCCTGTTGATATTCAAGCATAGCAATATCAAGTTCTTGTTTGAAAATCCAGTATTGCTTACCAATTAACACACCTTCAATAATCCATTTCTTAGTAGTCTTACTAAACGTAAAATGTACGTGTTCCCATTTATTGTTTAATGCAATTGCTGTGTCATTTTCAATAAATGTTCTAAACGTAAAGATTGCGTGAGCAGCGTGAAATCTGACTCCATTTAAATTTTTCATAATATTAAATTTTAAAGTTATACGATGAATATTAATTTAAATAAATATAAGACTGTAGCGAAGCGGAAGTCCTTGCCTACTACTTGCATTCAACCTACATACAATTATTACTATCATCGTTTGCTTACTATTACATCTCAACAATAGTAACTGATAAACCACTCAACACAATACAAACACCAGGCATACCGGTTAAGGTACACCTGATGTAAGGATATGTGACAACCTACCTAGAATGGTAGGTCATCATCATTGCACTGCATAACATGGCCATCAATACCACTGTAATAGATACGTGACATTGGTGGTATCTGTGTAACCTCTTCTGGAGCATGGTCTGCAAGTATTATCTCACAAGAATAGCAAAGAGGTTCATAACCTATATGGACTGTGCTACATACTACTGTACCGTCCATCTCATTAGTGCAGTCATAATCTACAATAGGTTCAGTATGTTCTTCACCGCATAGGCAACAAGTACCACCAGTTTGAACATCTGTTGCTTTTTGATAAGAAGCATAACTTACTTGAGATTGTATTTGTTCATACAACATAAGCATAGGTTTTAAAAATTAATACAAATCAAATTAATTTAAATAGATATAGGATCGTAATGCAATGGAGATTCAATTAGAATAGGAGAGCTGTTACACTCTCCCATTACTGTTACATATTCATTTCAATGAACCATTGTTCAAGCTCATCAAATGGAACATAGTATACCTCACCATCATTGTTATCATAGATTAGATAACCATCTGGTTTAAGGTCAATACCATAGTTCTGTCTGAAGTCTTCCGGTTCATATTCATGGTACACTTCATTAGTAAGAGTGATACTATCTCCTACTTCCATGTTATGAATAGTTGTTTCTTCAGGCGGCCAAGCTTTAACAGTCTTAGCAACGCTGATTGAAATAAATAATAGACATAGTGCTAACACTAGTCCTCCTACGATAAAATTAAATGTATTCTTCATGATGTTAAATTTAAAGGAGCACCCGAAGATGCTCCAATATTAATTACTTAGTTTGAGATGCTAACCATTCGTTATACACAGCATTAGCAGTATGTGTGTAATCATGTCTTGCATTAGTGTTAACAGTCCAATCTTTTGGTGTTACACATCCATTCTCATTAATCAAATTGTTCATAATAATATAAATTTTTAGTTACGAAGTAATTTAATCTACATTGATTCAAGCATCGAAAAGCTTCAGCTTGGAGATGATGTTATCTCACATTGATATGTATCCACCTTTCTCCTGTGAAAAAAAAAAAGTTTTTTTCTAACCAGTACCGTTTATGTACCGTAAAACTATGGGGGGTACCCCCTACTATTTACTTGGATGGGGGGATAAAATATTACTACCAACACAATATAATTATACATAGTAAATGGATTACTCCTAAAGATGTAAATATTTTTTGTTTATATTTGTACAAGTCAGTTTTAAAACATAGAAATTATGGATAACAAATTAAGTTTGGTAGACATTACTGAAAGAGGTGATGGGCCTATAATGGATTTTAATACGTGTGAGTTTATTGAAAAGGATTTAGAGAGTATTACTTTATCTGATTTTACTGTATCTAGTTCTGGAGCCTATGCTACTATATGTATAGATGGTATTAGGTCTAATAAGCAGGTTGTGTATAATGGTACTAGTAGTTCTGTTATATTAACGGAGATGTTAAGAGAGTATATTAGGGAGAATTTATTACCTATACCTGTATTGGAGTTTGGTAAGATGGATAATGTAGATGAGTCTATATTGGAGGATGCGGAGCCGGCGGTTTCTATTAGTAATGTAGAGTTATATGCTAAGAAAGGATATGTTAGGGGTGCTATAGTAGAAATTGCTGTTGTATTTGAGAATAATAGGTATGGTATTATAGATAGTGTATATGAAGATGCAGCGGGTTCTATAAAATTCAAGTTTACAAATCATACTGAAGCTAATGCAGAAGAATGTTGTTTAGTTAATGACGTTAATAAGGATATCTTTAGAATGGTTGAAGCGGAGAAAGGTAGAATAAAAGAGGAGGCTTATGAATTTATGGATCTTATAGACCAAAAGATATTTGATATAATATTTGCATAATGAAGGGGTGGTGTAAGGTATTTAAGTTAAAAAGCTTTGATATTGTATTACTACGTATGTGCAATGATGATGAGGGTGAGCACGTAGTGCTGATTCTTCGTATACCCAATGGCCAGTATATAAAGACTGCTACATTTGGGGATGATAAGGAAGAGGCCGATAAATTTTTTGATAAGTATAGCAAAAAGAATGCTGAAGAATTTGTCAAGGAGTTTGAAAAGGTTATTGTAAATGAGTGAAAAATTGTCAACAGTGGGAAATTCATATCCGATTACTTGTCTTTTAAGTAATCTATACATTAATAATATTATAACTGCACAAAGATATAATCAATTAGAAACGCTCTTGTTCTCTACAGACAAACAGAACCAAGAGTTGGCTATAAACATTATTAATAGTTTAACTAATGGAAAAATCACAATCTAGTTGGTATTATAACAGTAAGGTATTTACGGATAATGATATTCCAGAAAATGCTTACGGATTTATATATGCTATTAAGATAACTTTAGATGAACGGCAAAGAACATATGTAGGTAAAAAGAATTTTTATTCTAATAGGCGAGTTAAAAAAGGTAAGAAAGAGTTAGCTGCTATGGAAGATAAACGAGGCAGTAAACATAAAATAGTTAAGAAGCTAGATTATGAAAAATACTGTAGTTCAAATAAGGCAATCAAAGATGCAGTTAAGCAAGGAATAAAAATTAAAAAGTATATTTTAAAAATATGTTATTCTAAAATGGAACTAACCTATCAGGAAACACGATATTTATTTAAACTTGATGTATTAGAAGATGATAAGTATTTGAATGATAATATCCTTGGAAGATTCTATAGGAGTAAAATACAAAACAAAGATGAATAAGATTAAAACTTTAATTGCTTATATAATTTCTTTTGGAGTTATTACAAGTGCGTGGTGGGTAGAATATGTATTACCTGAAAAAGAAAAACCTGTTGTAAGATATACATATTCTACAGATAAAGAAATATTAGAATTAAATATGCAAAGATGAGTATAGAGAATCAGAATAAGCTATGGGATAGGTTGTGTAAAGACTTTGCACACTTAGATGACAATAATTATAAAGCAAGATTATTATTTAACTACATAATTAAATTAAAATGAAACAACCGTTTAAACATTTATTAGGGAGCAGATTAGTAATTGAAAACTTCCTTAAAGAAACAAAAGAGTCAAGTATCCAATTGTTAGATGATACTAAAAAACAAATGGATGAAGAAAAAATTACAAGTACTCAAAGATTTAAAATTTTGCAAGTAGGATCAGAATGTTCTAAAGAATTTAAAGCCGGACAAGAAATATATATAGAAAGTCCAGAAAGAGTTTTAAATCCTGAAGTAGCAGAAACTATTATTGAAGATAATGAAATAGTAGGATTCATAATACCTGAAAGAATGGTAGCCGCAATTTTTTAATTTACAAACCAACCAACATAAATCCCCCTGCAAATTATTGTAGGGGTTT
>JABAOC010005506.1_pt3 | contig 19549 bp, 16 predicted proteins | sample 7062161 | NCBI WGS metagenome assembly JABAOC01 (sample SAMN14538625, study PRJNA623070) | marine sediment metagenome | biome: marine biome [ENVO:00000428]; feature: marine pelagic biome [ENVO:01000023]; material: deep marine sediment [ENVO:00002113] | place: India: Gulf of Khambhat ... | reverse complement strand
CCCGATAGCAGTAGGGTCCGGCAGGATCAACCGGATTTATGATGTGTTTGGGAGTTGCCACATCCTCTGTGGGTTGGATTTGGGGGTTGCTTTTGTGTGCGCTAAGCCCATGTTAGACCTAACTTTGGTTATCAGGTCTCCATATTCTTGTCCCCGTAACTGGAGGTCAACTGCGTGGTCATCCGTAGGGCGTTTTTGAGCGCCTTTAACGTCTTGGTTGACGCCGCCGCCGGAAGAGTTACGGGGCGTATTCTAACGTTGATAGCGATGACTAGTCGCTAAGGGAGATCAGAGGAGAGATTTCCCGATATAAACATTGCTGTTGCGGCTAATAAAACTAGCTCTTCAAAGAAACGTGTGTGAGCTTTAAGATCTTTCGATTTGTCTGGCTACAAGTAGACAGTAAGTACGTTCATGTAGAGAAATTTGTTTGCTGAAGGGATCTTTAGAAAAAGGAAGGGGAGAAAAGGGCTTAGGCTACCTCTATTTTTTTGCTTTCTTTCCTTTCTTCTTTCCTTTTTTCTTAGGCACCATCTATCACTCCTCTTCTTCTTCAGAGTCGTCTTCCCAATCGTAGTCTTCCCAGTTTTCCTCATTGAAAGGGCTATGCATTTTTTTGTCCTCCAAAGCTTTCCTAACACGCTTTAAAATGTATATATGTATTTCGCTTCTGAGAACATGAACAAAAAGCCCTTATTTTGACAGAATCGTCTCGTATTTTCCCCTTTTTTCGCTTTATATATGAAAACAGAGCTAAAATCCCAAGCTGGTTAGAGACAGTGTACTGGTCTTCAGGAGATGAAGAACTGGTTGCCATTTCAGACAGGTTAAACTTTCGATAACAAGGCAACGTATTCTACGGCTCTTCCAGTGAGAACTGTGATATGCAATAAGGCTACTGATAGATGAAAATGCTCTTCAATACCGTGTGCTATGGACTCCATGTTTAACAGAATGAGCTTTAAACTGATGAGTGCGATTCAAGCTTCCAGTGTTCTGTTTCGGATTTGTCGAAGCAGCAGGGGCGTGCTTATATCTATTTTATGCCCTTTACAGGTTTCGAGGACTGCTTTATACAGTTCAGCATCTATCTCTGGGAGTCCTTTTATGTCACTTATGAAGACGTAGAGTGTGTACTCAACAGCGTAGTCTTTGAAGTTGGTCATCCAGACATAGGGTTTAGGCGTCTCCAGAATTCTAGGCACCTTGTAAGCAGCTGCAAGTAAGGCTTTTTCAACATCTTGGCTGTTGTACTCGAATCCAGGAGTGACCGTTACATGCCTCCTGATTATTCTTTTCTTTCCAAAATTGTCGATCTCTGCCTTGAGTAGCTCTTGGTTTGGAACGGAAACCAAAACGTTGTCAAGGGTGATCATCTTGGTGTAGATTAATTCAACGGCAACGACATCTGCGAATTGACCGTTAAAAAATATCCGGTCTCCAACCTTGAAAGGCCTACTGGTCATCACTATCAAGCCAGCGAGGGCGTTTCCAATGGTGTTTATGGCTGCAAAACCTATGATTGTGCCGCCTAGAATAGTCAAAAGCCCTGAGATCAGACCCAATGTTATTCCGAATTGGGCTAAAATCGCAGATAGAATTATCAGAGCGGCCACCCATCTGACAACTCTATTCAACGTGTAGGCAAGATGGTCCTCTAACCTTTTCTGATCTTTTAGATTTGTGATCTTTCGGCTGATAATCTTGTAGAGGGCGTATCCTGCAACGATTGTGAATATCGGAACTAGAACCTTGTCGAAGTTGCCTAAGACCCATTCGCCTAAGATGTTTATCAAATCTAATAGGGTCATTTTGGAAACCCTTTTCTCTCTTCTTATCAATCTCTATGTGTTATAACTTTTCTGTGGGTACGAAATCTTCAGTTTGGACGCTTGCTAGCGTTTGTAGCCAATTCTTCTCAGAAGTTCTCTTCTGTCCTTTACATCGCTTTCAGTTTCAATTCCCTTGCTCTTCGAGCCGTCGACAACGCCAAGTACGCCTCTACCTTGCTCCGTTTCACAAACAATAACCTGCAATGGATTAGCTGTAGCAGCATAAATGGTGCATACTTCTGATACTCTTTTGATCTTGTTCAAGGCGTTAATCGGATATGCGTTCTTGATGAAGATTACAAAACAGTGGCCACAGCTAAGCTCAAAAGCTGTGTGAGCCGCCAGTTCTTTCAGTTCTTCATCGTTGCCTTCACTTCTAACTAAACATGGACCAGAACTTTCACAGAAGCCTATACCGAATTTTATGTTTGGAACAGAATCTACAAGGGCTTCGTAAAGGTCTTCAGCGGTTTTGATGAAATGTGCCATGCCCAGAATCACATTGCAATCCTTTACTGCCTTGATTTCCACTACTTTGGTTTCCAATATATCCACTCCGTACAATTGATCAAGATTGGGCTGTTTGCCTTTTCTGTTTTGCTAAGGTCTTATCGGCGACATTGCTCTAAGTTGTCTTGTAACGGTGGGCAGAACTTGAAGAATGTAGTCGATGTCCTTTTCAGAGTTATACTTTCCCAAAGTAAATCTTACACTACCGCGGGCGGCTTCTGGTTTCAGTCCTATGGCAAGAAGCACATGACTTGGTTCCCCAGTCATTGAGGAGCATGCAGATCCAGAGGAGGCTGCTATTCCTTCAGTATCTAGGCTTAGAACAACTGCTTCTCCTTCAATGTATGAGAATCTGAAATTAGTGTTGTTGGGAAGCCTCTTTACAGGATGTCCATTTAGATACACTTCCTCGATCTCCAGAATACCTTTTATCAACTTATCACGCAAACGGGTGAGGCGTTCTGCCTCTGGTTTCATCTCTGTCTCACGAAGTTCCACTGCCCTGGCAAATCCCACAATATCGGGGATGTTTTCAGTTCCAGATCTTAAGCCGAATTCGTGACCGCCGCCGTGTATCAAAGGTTCAATCTTGCAATCTTCGCTAATGTAAGTTGCACCTACACCTTTAGGTCCATACAGTTTATGAGCGTTAATAGTCATAAAGTCAATATCCATCTGCGTCACGTTGACAGGCATTTTGCCGAAGCTTTGAACCGCATCTGTGTGGAAAAGGGCGCCGTGTTCGTGGCATGTTCGTGCAATCTTTTCAATTGGCTGAATCGTTCCAACCTCGTTGTTTCCGTGAACAACAGACACCAGGGACACGTTTTCTTTTAATACCTCTTCGAGTACGTCCATCTTCAGCAAGCCATACTTGTCGACTGGCAAATACGTAACTGTAAACCCTTTTCTCTCCAGCCATTTCGCTGAGTTCAGTACACAGTCATGGTCAATTGTAGAAACTGCGATGTGGCATTTAGCTTTGCCTTCTCTAAAGGCATGGCCTTTCAACACAAGGTTATTAGCCTCTGTTGCACTCCCTGTAAATATTAATTCCTCCGCCTCAGCGTTCATGAACTTGGCAATTGTCTCTCTGGATTCTTCCAAGGCCTTTTTCGCTTCAACTCCAAAGGAGTTCAGTGAGGAGGCGTTGCCGTAGAACTTTGTGAAAAAGGGCTCCATAGCCTTAACTACACGGGGATCCACAGGGGTTGTGGCAGCATAGTCCACATAAACTCTTCTGAAGGCTAATCCACTCCTCCAATAGAAAGGGGAGATGGTATGATATTTTAACTTATTTCTAAGGCGGGTCCGAGGGGATTTGAACCCCCGGTCTCCGGCTCCGAAGGCCGGCGCCTTGATCCAGGCTAGGCTACGGACCCACCCGGAGAAGATAAAGAATAGGCGCTTAAAGAGTTTCTTTCTGAAAACGCTTATAATAAACAGTAGTTAATTCTTGTTCTGCAGCGTCAGCAAGGGCCGGTAGCTCAGCATGGCTGGAGCGTTCGGCTGATAACCGAAAGGTCGAGAGTTCAAATCTCTCCCGGCCCACCAATTCTGGAGCGTCGCAATCTTTTCTTCGCTTGTGTGTTATTTCTTTCGCTTCATTTTCTCTCTTCTTTTGGCTTTCTTCTTCATACGCTTGAGTTTCTTTTTCTTGAAGAATTCGGGGTAACGTCTCAGATCTTCATGAATCGGGCGAGGAATGTCGGTCCTGGGAAGATAGATATCTGTTCGTCCTTCTGGAGGTACTATTGGATACTTTGGCTTTGCTCCTCTGTAGACGAAACGGTAAAGGTGATAGCAGTATATGAAAAGGGACAAGAGAAAAGAAAAAGAAAGCAGAATCCCGTGGAATGAAATGGCGCCCATCGTAATTTGTAGCATTATTGAAAGAAGGAAAAATGGTGTAAATATGCTGATTCCAAGCAGGAGTAGAAGCCAGAATTTGATACGTTTTGTCACTGTTTCTCCCGGATAATTACTACTTAACCTACTATTAGTCTTATTCTGTTTGACAATTCAGGCTGAAAAAGCCAGAAACATCCGAAGTCATTGAGAAAAGTATATGCAACTTAACATGCACACACAAACACACAAGAAAGTGGCTATCTAGATCTTGGAGGTATTGCCACAGCCGCATGATTCCGCTGGACTTCATTTATGCCTTGAAACGTGTCAAGAACCCCTGTCAACAAATGCATATTGGCAAACTCGATAGAACCTATTGAGTCATATTGCAGCTCTTGGATTCGACATTTTTTCAACATCACTCAAGGCTCACGATGAGGACGAAGGGTTTGGTCTTGAGAAAAGAGGTCAATGGTTCGACTTGGAAGAAATGATTCCACGATCAGTTGAGGATGTGTGTCCGCATTCGCGCGCGTTTTAGCCTCCCCCTCGCACATCTCTCCGCTCTTTCATACTTGACACTTGGGGCAGAAGTATACGTGACCTCCTCCAACTCCTAGCCTCTCTATAGGTGTTCTGCATACTGGACATGTGTGCTGTTTCATGTTTGGACCCATGGCCGGCGTGTAGCCACCTTGGTTTCCATAAAGGTCATGGAACTGGTCTTTTCCGTTCAGTCTGATTCTCTCCTGAAGCACAAGCCTAATCGAGTCGTACAGCGCTTGTCTCTCATCTTCGTTCAGTTCTGAGGCCTTTCTCTTTGGGTGAAGTCTGGCCCTATATATGATGTCTTGAAAGGCACTATTGCTCAGTCCTACAACAACAGCATCTCTTCCTACGAGAACTGACTTGAGCATCCGACTATGCTCTGCCAAGAGTTTTGAGAAGCGTTCAAAGGTGAACTCTTCATCTATGGGTGAAGCTACGGCAGGATTGAAGTCTCGTCTATAGACATAAGATCGCTCTAGTTCGTTGTCTTTCGTTGCTTGGATGAGACCCATGCTGGTGAGCCTTACTGTCAACACGGTGGCATCATCAAAATCGACCTTCAAGTGGAACTTGCTTGGAACTGTTTTCTCACTTGTATGACGGAGGATTTTGCCACCATATTCGGGGGCAAGAATCAGATTCATTCTATTTTCGAGCTTAATGCATATGGCGTTTCCCCTGGATATGACGAACTCGATCTTCCCATTAACGAGCTGGTCGAAGGATTTTGTGTCCTTATTCATCATACCTATTCTTTGCAGTCTCTCATAATCTTGCAGATGATAAGATCTGATCCGTTTGCCCGTAAGCTCTTTATCCATCTGTTCAGCTAGAATCTTTGCCTCTGGAAGCTCGATGCTCATTACACGACCTCAATCCGTTACATTAGACTTTAGTGTCACGTTTAAATTCTCCCTGAAACACGACAGAAAGATTCAGGTGACCGCCCATAACAGGATCTAAATTCTCGTTTCCACAGTAATCCACAAGGGATGAATCAAGGCTTTTGGAGGTCTGTATTTTTGCAGCATTACCCACTTTATCAGGGAGACATAGCTGTGTAGAAGTGAAGCATGTTCTCGAAAAATGCTAACAGCCTTTCTCTTCGTTGGCAGATACTGCCCTATCAATCTTATGCTTAAGATACACAGTGGACACGCATTAGAGAAGTTGTAGCGAGCTGGATTCAGCTTCTGGTAACGCCGAAAATCGAGATATGCGGTGTTTCTCCGTAGATTAGGTTGTTCTCCGTGTCGATGTATGTGGTTATGTTTGCGAATCGTTCTTCAGGTGGGGTGGTTTGGCCATAATTTGATGCTGCGATAACCACGTCGAATATGTCTATGTCTCCGTCACGGTCCAAGTCGCATTTTTGGGTGTATCTCGGACCTCCCGCTTCGGAGCCATATGCTCTTGCGATGGTCACGATGTCGAATATGTCAACGTCCCAGTCTTGGTCCAGATCTCCCGGAATGGGGTCTGTAAACAGAATCAGCTGTAGGTTTTGCTCGTCCAGCAGTGTCATGTTTGAGTCGTCATAGCGGAATCTCAGATTAATTGGGCCGACAAAGTCCGCAGTGGATTCGATCTCGAAGTATCTTTCTGCAACACGGCCTTCTGGCGGTTGTGGCCCAGTTTCAAGCTCGTAAACGTTCGTATAGCCTTCTGTTGTTACGTTTTGGAATGTTAATCTCAGGTCATCACTTGGGAGAATAGTCACGTTTACTCCTGCCGGTGTTTGTGCACGTGCACCCATGAGAGGAAAATAGTCTATGTTGTTCCCGTCGATGACGTGGGGTGTGTCTCCTATCCCGTCGTGTCCTGTCTCGTTTTGGAAGGGGCCGCTGTAGAAGTCGAAGCCTGCGTAGTTGCCCCAGAAGTTACCCCCATAGGGATATCCGTAATCCCAGAAGTTGAAGTACGAGATTGCTATCTCAACTTGCTGAGTGTTTTCTACAAAGTTGTTGTGGTGGATTAGGTTGTTTTCAGATTCCGAGATGGAAATGCCGGCATCATTGAGTATAATATTATTCTGAGAGATAACGTTGGACGGAGAGCCCTCAAGTGTTAGGCCAACTTGGCTTTCGAATATCAAATTGTCGCTTACTGTGGTTCTGTTAGCTTGGTTTCTGATGGCAATACCGTTGATGAAATTCGGGCCGATCATGTTGTTGTGCACGGTGTTGCCTGTTGAAGGCCAGTCTATATGTATGCTTATATTATTGGAGTGAAGGGTGTTGTTGAAAACATTATTGTAGGAACCATGGTTGGTTGCAATTCCCCAGTCGTTAGAGAATGCAATATTGCTATGAATAGTGTTGTTATCACTGTAGATGGACTCTATGCTGCCAAACTCTGTGGAGTTGAACACGGTGTTATGGTGGATTTCATTGAATCCTCCGCCGTTGAAGGCAATTCCACGGTTGCCTATGAAACATACTGTGTTGTCATAAATCTTGCAGTATCTGCTGTCTTCGATTTGAATGCCGATAACCCCTTTTGGAGTGTTTGAAACTGTAAACCCAGACATGCTGACGTTGTCTGCAGCGATCTCAACCAGAGAGCCTGCAATTGGTAGTCCACTGCCATTTATTATTGTGAAACGCGGATCTTCACCTACAAGAGTAAGCGTCTTGTTGATGTGGAGCTGTTCTGAGTAGGTCCCATTATGCACGTAAATGGTGTCTCCTGCGCCTGCCGCGATTATAGCTTCCTGAATGGAGTCAAAGTCTGCGGGTCCGCTGTCATCTACTGTCCAAACTACTGTTACCTCTTCTGATTTCACGGGTTGAAAATCGAAAGCACCGCCAAACAAGCCTGCTGCTAACAGTAGAACTGCGAACTCCATGATTGCTCTCTTTCTAGGCTTCAGCCTCCTTCCTCCTAGTAAACAACATCCAGCGATGAATATAAACATTTAACATGAAGTGTATTTGTCAAGCTGCTAACATTTTAACGGTGGCAAAAGATGGAAGAGATACGAATAGGACCAACCTCCTCTGCCCTGTGTCTCTTGTACACATAGCTGAGATGATTGAGGTGGCAAAGAATCTTCCACGAGCTCAAAAAAGAGAAGACAGCTATTTTTCTCTTTGCACGTACGCAGAAGCTATCTATGATTCGACGACATTGATCCTTCAAGGAAGATTGAGTGATAGCAGACGCTCTGCGCAAATGTACAGCCGCTTTAGCTTCATCAAAATCAAAACTCGTTCAGTAGCTCTTCAATCTCCTTTATGCAGGTTTCCTCAGCTTTCTGTGCTTCCTGAAGTGTCTTGATTTTTTCATTGCGTGTAAGCTTTTTGTCTCTGGCTTTGTTTAGGAATTTGGCAAGCTCCTTACATTTGCTACTCAACTCTGCGGCTCTTTTCGAGATTTCCCCTTGATGTCCAGTTGCGATCTCTGAAAAGTATCTTGAAGCCATCTCTCTACATTCCCACCACACTGTGCCGTTCCACCAATTCCCGTGACTTGCACCATACCCGTCTTTCACGGCCTTGACCCATGCATCGTATGCCTTGAGACCAATATGGTAGTGGTCTAGTTTATGTCTGTCAGGGTTCTGAGTCATGCTCAGAGCGTAGCTTAGGCTTTCTTTGATTATCTCTTCGTCGTCAGCCTTCACAGCCTTGTCGAATGTAAAGAAGTTTATGTGAATCTCGTCTCCCAGTTCCCTCCATGTGTGAAAAGTCAAAGTCTTCGGCGTGAAGGGCAAATCCACCTTTGGCCATGGCTGTTGAACGATAAAGTGTGAGTCATTGTATCCGGATATCAGCTGATTCTCCATGTTCAGAAAAGAACAAGGAGTCTCGGCATCAATATTCCTCTTCAAAGCTTCTTCGATCTTCGCCCTTTCATCAGGCGTGCTCTCCGCGGAATAAAACCCTAGGTCCTTCATTGAAATCCCAAGGTTAGCCACTAGTTCAAGGAACGTTTCGTAGTTCCAGCAGTATGGGCCGCTTGGACAGAGCTGTTCATGAATGTTAATGAGGAAGGCGTGTCCAGACGCGCCGAACAACCAGGCATCGGTGACAGCTATGTCAAAATAATCAGCAACTCCTTTCAACACACCCATCAATGTGGTGTTGAAGGGGTACATTTTGAGATTTGGGATTGTTTTACCGGTCATTAATGATTCACCTATTCTGTCTCTTAACTGTCCTCTCTAACAAGACGTGCTTATAAGTCTGCGGACAGAGCGCGTATTGATAGCTTTGCAATCGGAGTAACGCAATGAAATGTACGTAGTTTCTGGATTTATCTAGGGCGACGTCGGTTCAGTTCTCTGCAAACCCACTTCTTATGAAGGAATCTTCTAGGGCGAACTTCCACACGCGTTTATATACTGAACATCGGATGTATTACTGCACATTGAACTCCGAGAGAGGAGAAATATGAGAGAAAAGTATGCGGTCAAACTTCACATAATTTCGACTTTCCTGTCAGCAATGATTTTATTCTCGCTGATGACTGGTTTCTTGTTCACGTCAAAACTAGTTCTAGGGCTGGATCAGGTGACTGGAGCCATATGGACTACAGATCCCAATGGAGAGCGGATTAACGGAAACTTGTATAAGAATGCCAGAAGCGTTTATTTGGCTGGTGGGCCCCACAAGAGAGGAGCGGCAGGTCTTCAGGATGGCAGCTACTACTTCCAGGTAACTGATCCTTCTGGTAAGATGCTTCTCAGCGCCGATTCTCTGGAGGATCGGCGGTTTACTGTTGAAAATGGGTATATCACCAGCATTGGCCTTGGAACGCACAAGTGGAACCCTGACACGACCCGTGGACTTGGGATTGTGGTGCAGCTTTGGCCATTCGCATTTTCGCCTAAAAGAGGTGGAGTATATAAAGTATGGGTGACCAAAGAAGGCCATTATGACCCTTTTCAAGGACGCTTCGGCTTCCTTCCTTCACTGTCGAAAACCGACAACTTCAAAGTAAAACTGGATGAAGAACCTAAGTATTTTGAGCTTTGGGTGACTGACGAGATATCTAACTCTCAAAACGTGGCTTTCTATGTTAACTACACTACTGATAAAGATGGAGACACAGGCACCTTTGACCCTGTGCTGCCGTGGACAACTGGACAGCTACTCTACGATCGCCACGAAGGCGGCTATGACGTCTTCCGCTACGAAACAACATTTGCTTTAGGCTCTTACATCTATTGGAGATTCTCTTTGCTGGACAGCTTCATGTGGCTCTCTGACTTACAGGGGCCTGAGCTGATTTCCAACGGAGGCATGGTAAACAAGGAATTTATGTTTAGGATCAGCGGTCACAAATACAATTATCCAGATAATACAGGGCTCGCGGACTGGACAGTTTCGCTCTTTAAGGACAATGTGAAGATTGAAGAGACTCAGACCAGTCCTAACGGGTACTACGAGTTTATAGGCGTGGGGCTAGGCGATTACAGAGTTTGCGAGACAAACAAGACTGATGAGGGTTGGGCGCCTTACGGTCCAACCTGTTACGAGTTCACTATAGACGAAGAGAATGGCAGTGACCACACCTTTGACTTCTACAACTACAAAATGTTGGGGCCAACAGACTCTAGTGACAACAGGTTGGAGCTGCCTTCCTTTGACGTCGTGTTCACACCTTCCGACGACGGATCCGGAAAGTACAAATTGTCTTCGACGAATCCCGGCTCGTTCTACTTAAACATCGCGAAGTACGGAGAAGCTTACACACCTGTGAGGCTAGAGGTGGATCTGCCGACTGACGGTGATAATGCCTACTATGATTCACCTAACTTCCTGCTCCACCACACTTACAAGGGTAACAGCTCTCTTGTGGACATACATGTCTATGAAGGAAAACTGGTTTCCTCAAACGATAGAGACTGGATTCCGGACTGGTCAACAGACGTCACCCATCTGTTCAACATAACAGCCTCGGTCGACGGAAAGCATGCTGCAATCTCAGGGAACATGACACACACCGGGCTGATCTTTGTGACAGTACACATGGACTATCAAATAATCGCCTCGCTGTCATGGGAGCAGGTTCAAACTTTCAACGATTTCAAGTACACTTTCAGCGTCCAAGTCTACGCTTCCATCTTCGGAGTAACAAAGGAGTTCTCTGTAGGACAAGCCAAGTAACCTGAGCGCCTGACTTTCAGGCAAGACCTGACTGCTAGAAAGCGGTGCGAAATAAAACAGTTTTCACAGGAGTCGCGTAAATCGCTCAAGCATCTGAGCCCAGTTCAATCTTTTCGCTTTGTTCTTCTACTTCTACCACTAATGTCCCTTCATAACCGCATTTCTCGCATGTATACTGCTCAGGCAGAAGCCAAATGTCAAATTTACTCGATAAATATATGTTAGGGTTGCCGCATCTTGGACAGTATTTTTTCGCTGGTTTCCTACGTTTCAGATTTCTAATTATTTCGCGTAATGTTCGCAGTCGACTCATCCGTTCTTCGCCTTGCTCTATTGAAGCTCTATGTTCTGCTCTGGAAACCCTTGTCGTATGAGAAAGCTTCTTGCACGATCTCGTTGGTCTCCCTGAAGAATTATCTGATGGTTCTTAGCAGTTCCACCGCATGCACAAAAGCTTTTAAGCTTCTTTGCGAGTCGCCCAAGGTCTTGATCTTTATCGTTGATGCCTTCTATTATTGTGGTTGGCTTCCCCCATTTACGCGTTTCTCGGCGTATTTTTATCCGCTGTTGTTCTTTGCTGATTTCCGTGCAAACACATATGTCTTTTGGAAGTCCGCATGTTGGACAAATTTCTGCCATAATGCTCAACTAGCTAATGAATGATGGCTATATTTAAGATTTTCAATGCTGGAATACCTGACGAGAGCAAGGCTATTGGGGCGCTCAATGCTCAATCCGTAAAAAATTGTTATGTGTGCACATCACATGCATATGAGAAATCCTACGTGTCCACTTTTACGTTCGAAACATCGCGTCTCCGCGGTGCATGAGCCGACTGTCTGTCTACAGGCGTAGTCAAGGTAAACCTTGTTTTTCCATAGAGATGTAGAGGACGTTGTTTCCTCTAACTAGAACACTGCCATAGTTAGCTATCAACTTGTCACCTTTACATTCGGTGGCGCCTTCTAGAATGATGTTCATGTGACCATCACATTTCGTCATGACACCCTTGTATGTGACACCGTTTTTCAGAGTTATGGTGACATGGTTCTTGAGTTGTTTCACCAGTACGTTTAGGGGTTTTTTGCTCGGCTCTAAGTGGCCCACGTTGAAGTCTCCTTGTGGATATGAAACGTAGCTTCACCCTAAAAAGCTTTATGAGATCTATCAGAAGTCGGGCAAATTGATGGTTTTCACGAGCGCTATCTATAAAAGGAGAGCTCACTATTCTAAACTATCACAAAAGCTTGGAAAACCATGAACGAAGAATTGAAAGAAGACGAAACAGTCCCATCCGAGAAGCTTCAAATAGACAATCCATCTGACTTTCAATTTCACGCTGCCTATCTTACTTATTCAGATGTTTTCGATAACACTGTTGACCTTGAAACTAAGAAGCAGCTAAACCAGAGCATTATAGCTCTTCAGCAAGATCAAATTGATTATTCATCCTTTTATAAGAACATAAGTCAATATCGAGAGGCCAGCCCTCACCATCGTTACAAGAGAGATTATATAAAGACGCAGAGAAAGCGGGAATGGCGTCGAAAAGCGCGGAAGCGAGAGAGAAACAAGCGCCACAAAAAGTAATGCGCATGTGAAAGGTAATTTGATCTGCAGAGGATGCAGGTTTTGATGCACTAGGTCTTTGCCAACTTGGCCTACAGCGGTATTTCACAGGGATTTTGAGGGCAAGTTTGATACTAGGGGCAAGCATCTAACATTAACCACTACATTTATTTTCCAGACCCGCATTACCCTTTTAGCCTTTCATAATAGGCATGACGCTGGAATTCGCAATGTATGCTGTTGAAACCGAGGATTTAACGAAAAGGTATGGCAAAACTTACGCCCTCAAGAACCTAGACTTCACCATCGACGAGAACGAGGTCATGGTGCTCCTCGGACCCAATGGCTCAGGAAAGACCACCCTTCTCCTTATCCTTGCGACAGTGCTCAAGCCAACATCCGGCAAGGCAAAGGTGATGGGTCTAGAAGTAGCCACTCAACCAACACGTGTACGCCAAATGCTAGGCATGGCATTTCAAGAGGCTAGAGGGTTCTGGCGTCACAAGCCTGCTGATATACTGCGCTTCCACGCAAGTGTTTGCGGCGTTCCGAAAAACGAACGAGACAGCACAATTGAAACTCTCCTCAAAGACCTGGAATTGTGGGATGCTCGAAACAAGCTTTTCATGCATCTCTCTGGCGGACAGGCGAAACGCTTGGAAGTCGCCAAAGTCTTTGTTCAACGCCCAAAATTCGCCATAGTGGACGAACCCACAAGTCAAGTAGATCTGCGGGGAAAACGTAAGATCTGGGGGCAGATTCTCAAACTGAGGGAAGAGGGTTCAACAATTCTCGTCGCCACGAATGAAGTACGCGAAGCTGAATATCTAGCCGACCGCGTAACGGTGTTGGACGAGGGGAAAAAAGTAGTATGTGACACCGTTAGGCAGTTGAAGGACAGCATAACAGGTGGGGATATCGTTGAACTTGAAATTGACACCCGCGACACCCAAACTATCGAACAAGCCTTAGGTCAACTGGAAGGAACAGTCAAAATAACTAGTCCAGGTGAAAATCGATTCAAAGCATATGTGTCCATGGCAGAGTCATGGGTGCCAAAAATGACAGATCTATGCTATCGAAACAAAGCCCGCATTCTCTCCATAAGGATAACTGAACCATCCTTAGACGATGTTTTCCTCCATTTTACAGGACGGGTCTTGAGGGAGGATGGACGATGAGCAACATACTTCGCCTTGTCTGGTTCGACCTGAAACCAGAACTTAAGCCGCCAGTGTGGATAATAATGGAATGGGCGGTGTTCCTCGTTCAGGTAGGTGTGTATGGGGCGATAATTTCGCAGCTTGTCACAAACCCCATGATAAGCGATTATAGACAATTCTTCGCGATTGGCCTGGTGATCATGATAACTTTTGACATGGCAGCACATACCGGGCGACACTTTGTAGAACATGCCCATGAAGGACGACTACCTTACCTGCTGAGTCTCCCGATTTCACGGGGACAACTGTTCCTGACTATTGCCCTGCAAGGCGGAACAGAACTTGCTCTGATGCTTGCAGTCCCATTGACAGTTACTTTGCTAATAATCGGGAACCTCACATGGGTCTCAGTGGCTGCCTGCATCTTAGCATTGTTTTGGCTCGGCTTCGGCGTGGCGGGCCTAATGTTGGGCTTGTCTTTCATAGCTTTCAAATCGTCTGATCTCTACACGGCGATAGTGACAGGTTTGAGTACTGTCATAATTCGCTTTAGCACCGTGCTATACCCCTTCATCGTCTTGCCTCCCCAGTACGCCTCAGCCGCGGCCTTCAGCCCGCTGACATACGGGTCTGACCTAGTTCGTTTCATCTTGGGGTTTAACCCTGATATTCTCTTGAACCCTTATTACGCAGTGACTGTTCTTACAGCTTTAGCTGTCAGTACTCTGGGTTTAGGCTTGGTTCTCGTTCAGAGGCTTGTGGAAGGAGTTAAGAGCGCATGAGTGAAATCCGTGTTATTCTAGCCGTGGCGCGAAACGACTTCTCCTACTTCTTTCGAACGAAGTGGCTTATGGCGATACTGCTAAGCCTTAATCTGTCAGACATGCTTGTAGTTGCGCTTGTCTACAAGAGAATGATGACTTTTGACTACTTCTCCTACTTCGTCCCAGCAGTCATAGTTATGGGGCTTTTCGCCGCTTCTTTAGACACAGGAAGGCGAATCTGGCTAGCTCTTCGCGAAGGCGTGATTCAGTATGAGCTTTCTCTCCCGGTGAGCACCCACGGTCTAGTGATAGCTTACCTCCTTGCAGGAGGCGCAGCGGCTCTGGTGTACGCAAGCTCCCTCATGATAATCGCATTAATCGTCCTTCCCGCGAACGCCATCTGGAGCGCCTTCATGTTGTTGCCTTTTCTATTCGTCTTAGCCATGGGCCTCGCAGGCATAGCGGCTACACTTGCAGCCGTTGCTTCGACCCACGGGGAGTTTTTCTTTGCATTTCAGAACATCGTTCAAATAGCCCTTTTGACTCTGAGCACGGTGTATTATCCCCTTGAAGTCATTCAAAACTATCTGCCGCCGTTCTTAGTTACTGTTGTTGCCGCAAATCCGTTGAGCTTGGCTGCAGAAGCCCTTCGTCAATACACTTTCGCCGGGATCTCTGTTGACCCAACCCATCTTGCTAAAATTTTCCTCTCCAGCTTACCTTTCGCCATAGTGGGAGCGTTTGCCTATTTAGGTGCTCTTCGCAGGCTTCAGGTTGAAGGGAAACTGTGAAGACTGAGTGAAAGGTTCAACGAGATTGTTGTTTCTGAAACGCGCCTTGAATAGTCCGTCGACTGTTGCCACTAGCATTCTTGCAGGTTCTCGGTCAGGGACTTAATGCTTTTATCTGTCCTGCCATCTATGAAGATTGATGTGGACTTGAGACCCACGGACCGAGGATTTCTATGCGTTGCGGTTGCTTGGATCTTACTTGTTTGCTACTCCGTTCTCCTCGTGAGTGCTGTCGAAAGCCTAGTTGACCTCTTGGACTTCATGTCTACTGACAGCTATGCGAAGCAAGTAGTCATATTTCTTTACGGCTTGGCTGTTGTCAGCTTTCTGGGAGGCTCACAGATTCCTGCAGTCTTCCTACGTAAGAAGAGTTTCATAGTTCAATTCGGTTTCAGCGCAGCTTTTGGCTTTATGCTTCTGCTGCTAACTATACTGGGAGAGACAAACCTTGAACCACTAAAAAACACAGTTTTTCGACCCTTCTTTTCTAGCTATCCTGTAATCGCTCTAGAGTATTTGTCTATACCGTATCTTTTCATGATTTTCATCGATCTCTACCTAAGCGGTCGCCTGAGTGCCTTTTCGGTTAAACGTTTCATCCGATTTCTCAGTGGAACGTTCTTGCATCCGCGAAGTACATTCCAAGAAGTCATCCATAAACGATCCACCTTGTTCTCCACAGTTTCAGTCATGTTGGTTTGTGTTGCTTGGATTGTAAGAGCTGTTGCGGTTTCCTCTTCTACAGGGTTCGTTCCTGCACGCTGGTACTTCGTTCCTCTCAGCATCGGTGAATCGCTTGGGATAGATATTCTCTTCAAAACAGCGGTGATCACACCCGCTATGCTGTTAGTGTGGTTGATAGCCTCAGTCTTAGTTTACTTAGTGGCACGTCTGCTTGGCGGAGCAGGCAGCTACTCAAAAGTAGTTTCTTTGTTGGGGTTTGCTTTTCTCCCCTCTTTGATAACGGTAGCGGTTGACTTTCTGGAAATCGCGGTCTATCCAATTAAAGATTCGTTTGTGCTGAGTGCTATTTTTCTGGTGTTAGGTTTTGCCATTCCCCTAGTCTTATGGCCACTTATCCTAGCCACCCTAGCCGTGCAAACATCTGAAAGCCTAGCATGGAAACGCGCTGCCCTGACTGTCTGCACGGTGTTTCTGCCTCTCTTCATACTACTCATATTAGTGTTCTTGTAGCGTTTTGGCAAGTCATACGAAACAAACCGAAGGAGTTCTGGAGAATCTGGGTTTCGAATTAAGAGGAAAACGAATACTTGGTAGTGTAGAATTCGAGTGGTGCCCATCGCACGTTACCTGGAAGCACCTGACAAAAACTGGGTATGTTCCCTCTCTCAGAGAAAGAAGCAAAGATACACCTACGCGTTATGTGATATCAGGGTTGGCAAGCATTTTCAATACTTCTTGTATTTCAGTTGTTGGCTTGCTGCAAACGAAGTCCTTACAAACGTAGGCTGTTGTCTTGTTGCCTATCATTTTCATCTCCTTCGTGAACTCCGCAAGGTTTTCGAGATTTTTCTGATTTTCCTTCTTAAGCAGCAGCACTTTGTTTGGGACGAAACCCGTTCTTATTGCTTGTAGCATGTTTTTTGCTTTTTGGGAGTGTGGGCCACCTACTACTACAATCTCATATGTTGGGCCAATCAAGAAGTCTAGAGCAGTCAAGAACATTGTATTATGCGACGGAGTGCCTTCTTCGTAGGACGAGATAGCTCTTGCTACTGTCGAAGCCTTTTCTTCATAATCGATCCTTCCTGTCATACGCGAAAGTCTGACGAGATTTAGGAGTGCTATAGAATTGCCTGCAGGGATGGCTCCATCGCGAAATTCTTTGTGACGGATTAAAAGTTTCTCACTGTCATCTGAACTGAAAAAGAAGCCGCCACTATCTTTGTCCCAAAAGTGCTCAAACATAACATCTTGAAGTCTTAATGCTTCTTCAAGATGCCTCGTATCGAAAGTGGCTTCATAAAGCTCTGTCAAACCCCAGATTAGAAATGCGTAGTCATCTAGATTGCCGTCAACTGTTGCTTCTCCTTCCCTGTACTGGTGAATTAGCCTCCCATCAGCCCTCTGCAGTTTCTCAAGAACAAAACTGACTGCGTTTTCAGCAGCATTTGAAAGTCTTGTCAAATCGAACACTTGTGCCCCCATGGCAAGTGCTGCGATCATAAGACCATTCCAATCGGTCAGAATTTTGTCATCCTTGAAAGGGTGGACCCTCTCTTTCCGGTCATTGAAGAGCTTCTGTCTCGTCTGCCTCCAGACTTTGGCTAAATCTCCATGCTTTGCGCCTAGTTTCAAGGACAATTCTGGCAATTGTTCCTTGAAGTGCAGTATGTTTTTTCCAGTTCTGGTCTTATGGACCTCGTTGTGGTAGTTTCCTTCTCTTGTGATGTTGAGCGCTTCAATGATTGGGCCAGCGTTCTTTCCTAATGCTTGCTTGATTTCGGCCTCAGTCCAGAGGTAGAATTTGCCTTCTTGACCTTCGCTGTCCGCATCCTCCGCTGAAAAGAATCCACCTTTTAGGCTTGTCATGTCTCTCAGAACATATTCAAATATCTCTTCAGCCGTCTGTCGATATTCCTCCTTGCCGGTCGCTTGATAAGTCTCTGTGTAGGCAAGAGCCATCATCGCTTGGTCGTAAAGCATCTTCTCAAAATGCGGCACAAGCCATTTGGAATCGGTAGAATACCGGTGAAACCCGAAGCCCACTTGATCGAAAACTCCGCCCAACCTCATCTTCTGCAAGGTTTTTTCAACCATTTCTAGTGCCTGCTGTCTGCCTTTCCTCTTCCAATATCTGAGGAGAAATAAGAGATTATGAGGAGATGGAAACTTAGGTCTGTTGCCAAACCCGCCATAGTTTCGATCAAAGCTGTTCAACAATCTGATGAAGGCCTCATCAAAGACTGTCTCAGTCAGTTCTTCGTCTTCACGCTTTGCTTTCACGTAGTTAATCAGATACTCTATTGCCCTCTCAGCTGTTGAAACAAGCCTGCTCTTGTTTCTTTTCCACTGTTCCGCAACACTTTGAAGCAGTTCGACAAGTCCAGTCATTCCAGCTCTGCTTCTTTTCGGCAGATATGTTCCTGCGAAGAAAGGTTGCTTCTTAGGAGTCATTACGATAGTTAGAGGCCAGCCGCCGCTACCTGTCATCAACATGCAAATCTTCATGTATATTTTGTCGATTTCAGGTCTTTCTTCTCTGTCAACCTTAATCGCCACAAAATTCTTGTTCAATATTTCTGCAACCTCCTTATCTTCAAACGATTCTCTTTCCATTACATGGCACCAGTGACATGTAGAGTAACCTATAGACACGAAAACTGGCTTGTTCTCCTTCTCTGCCTTCACAAATGCTTCTTCACTCCAAGGATACCAGTCCACCGGGTTCTGTGCATGCTGCAATAGATATGGGCTTTTCTCCTTTGCAAGGCGATTCAATTTTGTCATCGGGCTCCGCTGGAATGGCTACCGAATTTCCATTATCGCAAGTGAGTAATAAACGGTTGGTGGTCGTAGCACATGCATGTGTAACTTACATAGAGTGGAGATATCTTCAACAACACCATTTTTCACATCCCCAAGAGGCTTGTAATCGCCGATTGTTTCTCCAAGAAGAGAAAGAAAAAGGGACCCCTGAACATCATCGACTTCGCGCTTTCTAAATCACTGATAATCCAGTTTAATCGCTGCGCGAGAACACACACCGAAGCCGGGGATGGGAGTTGAACCCATATAGAGCAGCTCTGCAGGCTGCCGCCTGAACCGTTCGGCCACCCCGGCATACTGAAAAAGCTGAATAAAAGTTAATAAACCTAACCGCTAGAAACTTGGGCAGCTCTATTTCAGAAATTTCTTGTAGAACTCCTGCGCCTTCTCAGCTGCTCTTTTCGGAATCTTCGCGATCATTTGATATTCTCCTTCAGGAGCTAACTCAGCGCATTTGCCGAAGTACTGTTTCACCTTTTTAACGTCACCTTTCCAAAGCGCCAATCCACCCGCAACATGGTACCAGGTTTTTGCCCTTCCGTGGTCCCCTTTTTCCTCGAGGTCTGCCGCCTTCTTTGCAGCGTCTTTCATGGTTACTTTAACTTTTCTCGGATCGTAGAACATGGTATGCCTGAGAGCGTTGTATGCTTCTTTGTCGTTGCCGCAAATATTCTCCAGATCTGTCTCCTTGTCTTCCTCAGGCTTGAGTTTTTCCATTTCTTTCTTCTTCTTGAAGAAGCGTCCTGTCACATATTTCCCTCAATGAGCAGTGATTTCTAATCTTAATGTAAGGTCAATGAAGATAAATTTTGGGATTTGGCAATGAGCAGTGAAACCTGCAGGTTAGGGACAAGCTAATATTTTCACCTGTCTCTTACACTTAAGAGACAGTGCCGC
>JABAOC010013828.1_pt2 | contig 19552 bp, 16 predicted proteins | sample 7062161 | NCBI WGS metagenome assembly JABAOC01 (sample SAMN14538625, study PRJNA623070) | marine sediment metagenome | biome: marine biome [ENVO:00000428]; feature: marine pelagic biome [ENVO:01000023]; material: deep marine sediment [ENVO:00002113] | place: India: Gulf of Khambhat ... | reverse complement strand
AAGAACTGGAACACGAAGCCAATGGTTCCCCTGCGCAGGTCGGCGCGCTTGTTGGCGCTGAGCTGCGTGATGTCCTCGCCCTTCAGGAGGACGCGCCCGCTGGTGGGCCTGTCCAGGCAGCCCATCAACTGAAGCAAGGTGGTCTTCCCGGAACCTGAGGGCCCCACGATGGCCGTGAACTCACCGTCTTGAATGGTGAGGGTAACGCCGCGCAGAGCATGGGTCTCCACCTCTCCGATCTTGTACACTCTGGTTGCATCTTGCAGCTGTAAGACTTCCATTTCTGACCTCCTAGCACGTGTTAGTGAAAGCGGGTTCTTCCAATCGTTCACCTATTCGGTGCGCAAGGCATCTATCGGCTCCAAGCGGGCCGCAAACCAGGCAGGATAGAGCGATGCGAGCAGGATGATCACCATAGCAATGATGGAGAGTGCCAGCGTGGCCCCAGGATCGAACTCGCCGTAGATCACCTGGCTGTAGGCTATCTCGGCAGCGGCCACTGTGGCCATTTCTCCGATGTCCAGGCCTACCGTGGCCAGGTAGAGCACCCCGAGAGATCCCAGAAGGACGCCCAGGGCGACGCCGACAAGTCCCAGCGTGCCTGCCTCCAGGATGAACATGGCCATGATCTGCCGGCCTTTCATGCCCAGCGCGGCCAGGATGCCCATCTCGCGCACGCGCTCGAAGACGGACATCAGCAGCGTGTTGGCGATGACCACGGCCACGACAGCGAGAACGATGAGGTACATCAGGTAGGTCACGCCCATGGACACCTCGACAGCCTGTAGAATCAACTGGTTCAGGTCGCGCCAGGTCAACAGGGTGAAGCCCGGCGAGCGCAGCGCTTGAGCGATGCCGTCGGCCTGTTCCCGGTCATCGAGCAGCGCCATGATGGCGCTCGCGCGCCCCTCGGTACGGGTGAAGGCCTGCGCCTTGGACAGTGGCAGGAATACTGTTGTGTCGTCGTAGACTGGGACGCCGGTGGCGTAGAGGCCACGCACGGTGAAGGTGGCCTCGTCAGCCTGCTGGTTCGAAGTGTTGATCAGAAGGCTGACTTGGTCGCCCACCGTCACGTCCATACTCTCGGCCAGTCGCCTGCCCAAGAGGATCCCGCTGCGGTCGTCTGGCTGTATGAACTCGCCGGACACCAAGCCATCTCGGATGCGCCGGTGCAGGTCGGAGAGGGGGTCTATGCCGAACACCCGCACGCCGACCGACTCCTCGCTCGTACCTATGATTCCGCTGGCCCACAACACTGGGGAGGCAACCTGCACTCCATCCAGCGCCTGAATCTGCGTCGCAAGGTTCTGCGAGTCATCCAGCAGATCCTCCCAGGCCAGACTGACCTTGTCCTCGTCGTAAGATTCGTCGCGCAACTGGAGATGGCCGGTCTGCAGGCGGATGTTGTTCTCGATGGAATCCCCTATGGCGCCTGCGTAAAGACCCGTCATCGTGACCAGCATCGCCACTCCCAGCGCCACGGCCACAAGAGTCAAGAGCGAGCGCCGCCGGTTTCGAGCGAGATCGCGATATGCAATCTTCCACAGTTGTCTCATCGCATGCCTCCCATATTCTGATCTATCTGTAGTCGCACCTTAGACGTAGTGTAGCGCCTCAGCAGGCTCCCTGCGCGAGGCTTGCCAGGCCGGATAAAGCGCAGCCAACGCTGCGATGAAAATCACAGTCAGGCCCCGGCTTAGCAGCAGGCCAATGCCCACGTCAAAGTAGAGGCGGTCTCCCATCAGTGCGGTCAACTCGCTATACTCCGCCGCGGCCCAGGGAAGCCCCACTTGGCCTAAGTACAGGTTGATCAATCCGCCTACCACGCAGCCCGCCACCGCGCCTAGCAGTCCGATGAAGGTTCCCTCGAGAAGGAAAAGGACCATGGTCTCCCAGCGCTTCATGCCCATGGCGGCCATGATGCCGATCTCGCGGGTGCGCTCGAACACCGCCATCAAGAGCAGGTTGAGGATTCCCACGCCGGCGATCAACAAGATCACCAGCCCAAACAGGCTCATGATCTCCTTCTCCGTCTCCATGGTCTGCTTGGTCGTGGGATCCGTCACGTACCAGGGATCGATTTCGTAGCCGGGGAGCACTGCTCCGAGCGCGGCCACCATTGCCTCCTCCTGACCCATACTCTGGAGAGCGACGTCCACCTCGGTGGCCTGGTCCCGCAGGTCGAAGAGCGACTGTGCCTCGGCCAAAGAGACGTAGACCATGCCCTTCTCGACTTCCTCTATCCCCAGGTCGTAGATCCCTACGACGGTCATCGTGCGGCGGCGCATCTGCTCGTGGGTGGCACGTCCCACCAACGTAGCGCGGTCGCCCACGCCCACTTCGAGCTGGTGCGCCAGAGCCTGACCTATGAGAAGCTGGTCCTCGTCCTGCGCCGTCAGATATCGGCCCGTGGCGATGTTCCCCGCCAGCAATCCCACCGGGGCTTCCTTTTCGGGCTCGATGCCGATGATGGCCACAGGGAATGTACCCTCATGGCTGCTAACCATGCCGCCAGTGCTGATGCGACGCGAGGCCCCGACCACCTGTGGCTGGGTCAGTGCGGCCTGCACAACTGCCTCGGCGTCGGCCACAGGCAGGAGCGGCATTCGATTGGCCTTCTCGCGATAGCCTGGCGCATGGATCTGTACGTTACCGCCCTGGAGTTTCACCACGTTGCCGTACATGGCCTGCGCTGCCCCACCCAACATGCCATCGAAGATGAGCAGCAAGACGAGGCCCAGGCTGATGGCGATCACCGCGATGGTGGTGCGCCGCCAGTTGCGCCACACGTTGCGCCACGACATTCTCAAGAGCTTCCCCATATCATTCACCTCCTATCATGGATACGACTCGTCGTCGATCACTGCTCTCTCTACCGACAATAGCGGCAGTCCCAAGTTGCGTATCTTCTCCAGCAAGCCGTGCAATGCTGCCTGATCGGCTATAGGCCCGGTCAGCAGGGTCTCGCCGGAGGCTTCCGGAATGATTGTCATGCCGTCAAACCAGTGCGACCATTTGGCATCGAGGACTCCTTTCACCCTGACTCTATAGATTTCCTTGTTGTGAGCTGTATCTCCAGTGGTCATATGAAGCTCCTCCCCTAGCGCATATGCCACCCAGCGCAGATCGCCCATTCTGACCCGCGTGTGACAGGATTCCAACCTCACAGCCTGCCAGGGCCGGCGTCTGCGTGCTCCACCAGTGGCAGCGTCCGTCTTGTAAACGTTGCACACAGCATATCGATCGACTGGATGAGTTGTCATCGTCAGGATTGGTGATTTGGGTGGATGATAACCCTCAAATGGCGGCCATGGTTGGAGGGATATGACAAGTGGCCACTCGGCCGGGGGCGATTTAGGGATTGGTGCCTGGGACCCTCCTTCAATGCCCATGCTGCGACTGCCCACATTCATCGTAGTTCATCCGTCCGCGCAATTCGTCCAGTTCGGCTGTGCTGAATCGGGCTTCCAGTTGACGGCCTTCTGTCGTCGCTTGCTGCATGATGCCTCGGTGCCGTCGGTCTTGGAGGGAGGACGGTCCTCTCGCGGCTCAACCAGAATCAGCGCCAAAAGCCAGCCAACAAGGATGGCGGCCAGCGCGAGGACCGGTCCCACGTAGCTATCATCTATGAGCCAGACAAGCAGCACGGTGCCTGCCAGGATTACCAACGCGAGGACTGTGATGAGTACACGTAGCTTGCCAAGAGTAGGGGGATTGGATTTGGAACCGTGCGTCTGCATATCTCCCATCCTCACCTAGACCCTGGGCCCGCGTGCTTTGGAACTAGGAGAGCTGACTTGCCTTCCGATCGTCCGAAGTTCACAACATCCAGCGGGTAGTATCCTATCGACATCAGGAGCGCGACCCCGGTTTCTTCGCTCTTTGCCCATAGCGTAGCCGTCAATTGGGTGAGTTGTCATCATTAAAATTGGTGATTAGGGTGGGTGATTGTGGAAGGCGGGAAACGAAGGCGTGAGAGCAAAAAGAAATCCCCCACCTGGCTGGTGGGGGCGTGAGGTGGTGACGTGCGGATCCGGTCTAGAGCAGATTCAACTGTTTGGCGCGGGCGACGGCCTCGTAGCGACTGTGGACATCCAGCTTGCTGTAGACGCTCCTGATGTGTGTTCGGACCGTGTTGACGGAGATGATTAGTTCCTCAGCTATGTCTGTGCTCGACAGGCGGGTGTTGAGGAGCCTCAGCACTTGTAGTTCCCGTTCACTAAGAGGCTCAATGAGTGGTTGAGGCGGGCGGCTCACGACCGCCTCCTCCGCACTCTCAGCCTTAGACACGTCAAAGACCGCAAGCAGCTTCTGCACATACGCGGACGCTATGCCACGGGACGCGGCTTGGCGCAGCAGCCTGGCCATAGGCTCGCCTTGATCCACAAAGGTAAGCACAAAGCCTCCCGGTTCTGCGAGGGAGAGTGCCCGCTCCAAAGTGCTCAGGGCTTGTGTAGCGTCGCCCCGCGCTTGTAGCGCTACTGCCTGTAGCACCAGGATCCTGACGGCCCACGCTGCATGCCCGGCGGACTCCACTGCCTGAAGCAGTGGTTTCAACAGCCCTAGTGCATCGTCAAGCCGCCCCTGAGCGATCCGCACCTGGGCCAGCGTCATGTACTCGACCGCCCGGTACTGGGACAGGGGCGTGCGCCCAAGCTCTGTCTCCAACTCGTCCAGGCCTACTTCTCGGTCCAGACCGTGCTCCCCGACCCAATCTGACAGTGCTTCGAAGTTGCCCTGCGCGACGGCTAGACGCACCTTGCTCGCGCCCACATAGATGTCATCGACTTTCATGGCATCGAACTTTATCGCCAGTTGTTCTGCCACTTGGATTGCTTCTAAAGCCCCGCTGGTGTCCCCTTGGGCCTGCTTGACGCGAGATAGGCTCACGTAACCCTGTATGGCCGCGATTTCTCCCCATTTCTCGATCAAAGTGATACCATCCAGGAGGTGGCGAGTTGCGGCCTCAAGTTCATACCGCTCCGCGAGCACTCGCCCCAAGCCCATAAGGGCCATGCCAGCAATGGGCTGCTGCCGGCCTCGATTGTCGACAGCTGATTCGAGTATCTGCTCATAGAGCTTTCCTGCCTCGTCAAACCGCCCCTGCAAAGCGGATACTTCTGCCAGGTGGCATCGAGCGAGCACCGCGTTGGTGAGGTTGCCGGCTCCCTCAGCTATGATGGCAGCCTCCTCAAGAGCCGCGGTGGCGGTTGCGAGATCACTACTGTATAGCTGCGCGAAGCCCATGTATCCCGCGACAAGGCTGCGGAGGAATAGCCTGTCCTCGGGCAGAAGATCCAACGCGCGGCGGGCCAGTTCGGCAGTTTGGCTGAACTCTCCTTTGTAGGCAGCTATCACGCCCTGGATTGCGGCCACTTCGCCGGCAACCTCGCTCCCGGTGTCGGCATCCACAGCTTCCTTCAAACGCGCTTTGGCGACCTCGAGCGGCTGACCGCGGAGTAGCAGTATCCAAGCCTGATAGACGCTGAGGAGGGGGCGGCAACGCAGAATCTCGGCGGGCAAGGCCTCCACCCACCGCTGCAAGGTGGCGACTTCACTCCACATCATTGCTGCTTCTGCGGCTCGCTCAATCATGGCCCCCGCTCGCTCGAAATCGCCGGCAGACAGAGCATGATCGATTGCCAGGCGCGCTAGGCCATTCTGCTCGTACCACTCGCTGGCGCGGCGGTGCAGCGCATGCACGAGGTCTGGGTACAGTTGGTGCAGGCGTTGCCGCAGCAAATCGGCAAAGAGATGGTGGTAGCGGTACCAGTGCCGACTGTCATCCAAGGGAAGGACGAACAGATTGGCGTGCTCCAGATTCTCCAGCATTGCCTGACCGTTGCCGGTGTCAGTAACGGCATCGCACAATGAGCCGCTCATCCGATCCAGAATCGAGGTCTGCAACAAGAAAGACTGGACTTCTTCCGGCTGTTGATGGAGAACCTCCTCCACGAGGTAGTCCAGGATGTAATGCTGGCTACCAGTGAACCCGGCAACGAAGCCGGAGACATCCTCGCGCCCCTGCATGGAGACCGCTGCCATCTGCAAGCCGGCGATCCAGCCTTCCGTGCGGGACGCGAGAGCGGCGAGGTCGGCTGCTGAGAGCTCCAGGCCCATCGCCTGGTTAAGAAACTGCGCGGTCTCCTCGGGCGTGAAGCGCAGGTCGGTTTGGCGCAGTTCGCTCAGTTGCCCGCGGCCGCGCAGGCGGGCCAGGGGCAGGGGAGGGTCGGTGCGCGTGACGATGATCAGATGCATCTGCGGCGGCTGATGGTCGAGCAGGAAGGTGAGGGCCTCGTGAATCGATTCGGCCCTGATGTAGTAATAGTCATCGAGGACGAGGACAAAGGGACGTGGGTCGGTCGCTATGCTATTGATGACGGAAGTCAGAACCGATTCAGTGTCGGGCTGTTGAGCGGATTGGAGCGCACTCGCTAGGCCGCCCTCAATGCCGTCGATGGCATCCTGCAAGGATTCAATCGTGCGAAGGGCAGCAACGAAGTACGCCAGGAAACGCGCCACGTCATTGTCGCCTTCATCCAAAGAGAGCCAGGCGACTGGTCGATCGCATTGAGCGACCCATTCGCTCAGCAGGGTGGTCTTACCAAAGCCGGCTGGCGCGGAGACGAGAGTCAGCTTGCGATGGAGGCCGGCGTTCAAGAGTTCGATGAGTCTGGGTCGTGACACCAGCCTCGAACGAGTCGGGGGTACATACAGTTTGGTGGTCAGCAGGGGTCTGGTCGTGTCGGTGGCCATGGCAGCGCTCGGTCCGAGATCCGGCTGGTCAATCGGCAGAACCTGTGCTCCAGCATTGTATCACACTCGCTATCTCCTCACAATGTGCGGGCGATGCTGGACGATCGGAGCATGCGCCAAGCGGTAATCTTGGCTGATACCCCTTCTTCCGGGTCGCATTATCGGCGCTCAGCATTGGCCTGTTGGCGACCTCTTGTTGGCGAAGCAGGCTTCGCTGCTATGCGAAGCGTTCGAACCGATCCTTGTCCACCTTGCAGATTGGACATTTGAGGGGCGGTTGGGGTCGGGCACATAGATAGCCGCAGACCTTGCAGCGCCANNCGCTCTGGCACCGGCTCCACCTTCTTCTGGCCCAAGGCTATCTCCTCTGAGACATAGAGGGCACAGTAACAGGCCCCATATTCGTCCAGATCGGGATCGCGGTAGTCGCACGGACAGATGATGTCCAAGTCTTTGTCCCTTACGCCCTCGGCCAGGCGGCAAGGACAAGCCTGGTACCCATAGCGCTCTTCGTTGGTCAAGAGCCCTTCCATCAAACCGAGGACAAACTCCACGTCGGGATTAAGGAAGTAGCCTGCTGCCTCGGCCTCGCTCTTCAGGCGCTCGTACAAGGCTCGAGCCCTGTCTGAACTCATAGCCCCAGTACCTCCCTCAAGAGCTCTTCTTTGTAGCCGATCACGATCTGAGTATCATCGTTTAGTACGACAACGGTCGGGAAGCTCCTTCGAGGATTGTACTCAGAGAGCTCGGCCAAAGCCCGGGCCTTATCGCTACCCTTCAGGAGGTCAATGTATTCGTATTCGTAGTCGACGTTGCTGTCGTCGAGGAGCCGCTTTGTCTTCTTGCACCAGCCACAAGTACTTATGAAGTACCCTTTCACCTTTCTCACTCTCACATCCTCCATTCTCAGACATTTCAATCCAGCTGCACAGGCCTTGGAGTGCGGCATCGCCTGATGGCCCGTTCAGCAGGTTCCATGTCATAACTCGATTCATTCTACCATAGCTCGTGCGAAGTTACACGGAAGTTGTCCGCATGAGGGTGTGGAAAAGCGGGCTCTCAGACATACGTACGAGGGCATTCGCGTTCTTGTAGGCGCAGGACGCGTCGTGAGTAGTGCTGGGTAGGCGCGAAGCGCTGCATCGAAGCACAAATCGAAGGAGCGATCCAGCGGCGGTTCTCCTGTGGCGTTTCGACGCTGTGCGATCAGGGCTTGCCATGGTCTTGGTACCTACTATACAATTTTGCCAACATCCCATCCGGCGTCTTCGAGGAGAACCGCGTTGCGCCTGGACCGCACGATCTTCCGCGAATATGACATCCGAGGTGTAGTCGGGGACAACTTGGATCCCCAGGTCTGTACAGTCCTCGGAGCAGCTTTCGGCAGCATGATGCAGGAGGCGGGGGACAAGATCGTCGTGGGCCGGGACGGCAGGAGCAGCTCCCCGGACTTCAGCAGGGCACTCATCGCTGGGCTGTTGAGCGCAGGCTGCGAGGTGATTGACGTTGGTCTGGTGACCACACCGACGGTCTATTTCGCTGTGAAGCACTTGCAGGCAGCGGGTGGGCTTGTCGTGACGGCGAGTCACAATCCTCCTCGATACAACGGCTTGAAGCTTCGAAAAGGCCCCCTGCCTTTCAGCGGTGAGGACATCCAGGTCTTGAGGCGACTCGCGGAGGGAGGCCCTTTCCGTGAGGGGAGCGGACGCCTGGCGAGAGATTCTGGCATCGTTGGCGAGTACTTGAAAGCCATCGAGGTCCGCATCGAATTGATGAAGCGGTACAAAATCGTCATCGATGCCGGGAATGGCACCACCGGGCTGGTCGCGCCTCAGTTGTTCAGGCGGCTGGGATGCCAGGTGAGGGAACTGTACTGCGACGTCGATGGTGGCTTTCCCCATCACCTTCCCGATCCAAGCGATGAGGAAAACATGAGGGACCTGGCTCTCGCGGTGCAGCAAAATGGCGCCGATCTAGGTATTGCCTACGACGGCGACGGAGACCGCGTGGCTGTGGTCAGCGACCGCGGGCAGATACTGCATGGTGACCGCATAGTTGCCGTAATGGCCAATGAGCTGCTGAAAGACGAGCCTGGGACGGTGGTCTTCGATTTGCTATCCTCGCAGGCTCTCCGAGACGTGATCGAGCGGGGAGGGGGAGTGCCTAGGATGGCGCCGACGGGCTACTCGCGGGTGATGGACGAAGTGAAGCGCAGCGATGCTCTGCTGGGTGGAGAGGCGAGCGGGCATATCTTCTTTCGTGACGACGTCTTCGACTTCGATGACGGCGTATTCGCCTCGGCCAAGCTCCTGGAAGCTCTCTCGCGCGCTGGAGGCAAGCTGTCAGATATCCTGGCTGACATGCCCCGCTACTTCTCAGCCCCTGAGATCAAGCTGCCGTGTGACGATGAACACAAGTTCGCAGTCATGGATCGCATAAGGGAGTGTTTCGGCAAACGTTTCGAGCTTGTGGATCTTGACGGCTTGCGCATCGACTTCGACGATGGGTGGGCATCCGTGCGGGCTTCCCACACCACGTCGAACATCGCCCTGGTGTTCGAAGCTCGGACTCCTGAGCGACTTGAGCAGACCAAAGCTCTGATCGTGCAGGAGTTGGCCGAGTGTTGTGCCGACGAGATTTCATCGGGGATCTTGGATTTCCAAGCTCTTGGATAGCGCTATGACCATCGACTGGAGAGCGCTCAAGCAAGGTAGGGCGGATGCCGTGATTGCGAAGGGATCTTCGCGGTGCTGGGTAGCGTGAGGCAGAGACTGCGGAGCAGCAGGGTCTTGAGGCTGCTCCTGCCTGGATGGCACATCAAGCGGTGGCTCCTGTCGCTCTTCTTTGGGATCCTCCTCTTGAGCCTGGGTTTTGCATACGTACTTGTACACATCTATCGCACGGCGCCTTTCCCGTCATTTGTCTACTACTTGACGTTACAGTTCATCCCCCACGTACAGCGAGGCATACTGCTGGGAACCGTTGGTGTCACGCTTGTGGTTGTCTCGTTTATCAAGTTGAGTCACACCTTGATCGCCCCGTTTGTCGCCCGGAAGACGAGGGAAGGGAGCCTCGTTGACCTGGTGTATGACTACTATCACGGTCCCGCAGAGAAGCCCAAAGTCGTAGTATTCGCAGGGACGGAGGGGCTGTCCATGTTACTGCGGATTGCCGAGCAGGTGCCGTGGCAGTTGACTGGTGTAGTGCCCCCGGTGGGCAGTGGGACTGCGTTCGCCAAGCTGCGTCGGGGGCTCGGGACTTCAGGGGAGGAAGTCCTGTTTCCCACCACGGAAAAGGTAGGGTTGTGCGCTCAGCTTGAAGATGGACAGAGCCTCGAAGGGGAATCGGCGATCCTTGCCAGGAGGAAAGACGTGCCTCTCAAGAAGGTCTGGCTGCAATCCAGAACTGATGAGGGACCAGAAACTCCGGTAGTGGCATCCCCCGAGGTAGTGGAGGCGCTCGAGTTGGCCGACGCTGTCGTAGTCGGGCCCGGATCCCTGTTCACCAACATCATCCCTACCTTGCTGGTTCCGGAGATCAATGACGCTTTGAAGAGGACTTCAGCCCGGAAGATATTCGTGTGCAACATCATGACGCAGCCGGGTCTGACAGAGGGGTATACCGTCGCCGATCACGTGCGGGCTGTCCAGAACAGCTGCGGATTCCGGTTGGATTACGCGCTGGTCAGTAGAGCGGAAGAGGTCACAGATTCGGTGCTGGCCAGGTATCGGAGTGTGTCTGCTGAGCCTGTGCGATCTGTCCCCGTGGTCAAGGACGACACCCAGATCATCTTGTTCGAGGACACACCAGAGGAGCTGGTGCTGGTCGAAGGGGCGCTGCTGATCGAGAGGGATTTGGTGCAAGAAGTGGTGGAGGAAGGCGCCAACGGCGTCAGCAGGACGGTCCTCCGCCACGACCCGATGAAGCTGACGGGGGCCGTGTCAGGCATTCTGCGGGATTTTGCTTTCCAGGCCAAGCTCTCGGCCAGCAGAGCAGTGTTCAAGGAGTACGACATCCGAGGCGTGGCCGACGCCGACTTGACGACGGGCGCCATAGAGACTATTGGGAGAGCCTTTGGGACCTACATCCAGAGGAGCACTGGTCGGAACAAGGTGGTGGTAGGACGGGATGTGCGGCTCTCTTCTGAGCGGTTCTTCTCTGCTGTGACCAAGGGTTTGCTTTCCACCGGTTGCCAGGTTGTTGATGTGGGAGTTGTTCCCACACCAGCCCTTTCTTTTGCCCTTGACCGCGCCTTCGCGGATGGGGCCGTGATGGTGACCGCCAGTCACAACCCACCCGAGTTCAATGGTCTCAAGCTCCAGGTAGGCCCATATCCTCTCGCTGGGGAGGCACTGCAGCACGTCGAGCGGCTGATTGCCAAGAATCAGTTCGAGGTTGGCAGGGGATCCATGGAGGGACTGGATGTCATTCCCGAGTACCTCGACTGCATTCGCGATAGAGTACGCCTGAATCGCGGACTGAAGGTGGTGGTTGACGGAGGCAACGGCACGGCTGGAATGCTAGGCAGTGACCTGATCGAAGAACTCGGGTGCGAAGTGGTTCCCCTATTCTGCGAGCCTGATGGCCGCTTTCCGAACCACGAGCCCGATCCCCTGGTCGAGGACAACATTGGTGACCTGAAGGCCATGGTCGTGAGAGAAGGGGCCGACCTGGGGGTCGGCTTCGACGGAGATGGAGACAGGCTTGGCGTAGTGGACGAGCGGGGAGCAATGGTCTTGCCCGACAAGTACGTCGCTCTTTTGGCGAGGGAATTCCTGACCAGCGGGCCAGCCAAGGTGGTGCTGGATGTGCGATGCTCGCAAGCACTGATTGACGACATCGTGCGCAATGGAGGAATACCCCTCATGACGAGATGTGGGAATGCGTACATCTTGCAGAAGATGCGGCAGGAAAACGCGGCGTTGGGCGTGGAGCTGAGTGGTCACGTGTTCTTCAACGATCCTCCTCTCAATTTCGACGATGCCCTGTTCGCGGCGGGGAAGCTTGTGGAGTACATCTCCAAGAGGGACAGACCCCTGTCGCAGTTGGTGGAGGAGCTGCCGAGATACTACAGCTCGTCGGAACTCCGCGTTCCGTGTCCCGATACGCAGAAGTTCACCGTCGTGGAGGCGATAAAGGAGTCTTTCATCGAGACTCATGAGGTCATTGACATAGACGGGGCACGAATCAAGTTCGACGGTGGATGGGCACTGGTGAGGGCTTCCAACACCCAGCCGGTGCTCTCGGTCAGGGTCGAGGGCCGAACCGAAGAGGACTTGCATCGGATAGAGGGAATCGTCACGGAACGTATCTCCCTGTGCCTGCCGTCGGGGATTGGGTGATGTGGTACTAGGTGACAGCCTGGGGGGGGATTATGAATGGCACTACCGAGCACGTGCCCGCGCAGAGCGAAGAAGCAGGGCGCCAGATGCTGGAAGCTTTCTTGCGTCCCTGGCACGAGGCCGTAGGCAGCCCTGGACAAGCCCAGGAGGCCGTCCTCCAACGGCTGATCCAGGGTTACGCCCAGACCAAGTACGGGCGGCAACATGGGGCCGCTGAGGTCGCGAGCACGGAGGAATACAGGAGTGCATTCCCTATCGCGACCTACGAGGATTTGAAGCCTCTTATCGATCGGGTGATGGCCGGTGAGCAGGACGTGCTGCTCTACGAGCCTCCCATTGGCTGGGCGATCACACGAGGTACGACAAAGGGCGAGTCCAAGTTCATTCCCATGACGGCCACCGACCTGAAGATGCGGGCCAGCGCTGGCCGGGCCTTGATGAACTACATCGCGCGTACCGGCCGGCTTGATGCGCTTCAGGGTGTGAACCTCAACTTGAACTTCCCCTCGGTGGTGGGCACGGTGCGAGTCGGGGAGCAAGAGTTGGAATATGGCTATAGCTCCGGGATCTATACGAAACGAACGACGGCGGCGACTCCTCTGCGTACCCTTCCTACTCAGGATGAAGTGGACGCGCTGGGGGGAGGAAAGACGATAACTGACTGGAAGCGACGCTTCGAGTTGGCCTATGAGCGGTGCAGGGAGGAGAATGTTACCATAGTCGGAGGCGTGGCACCCACGGCGGTGGATTTCGGACGGTACCTACACCGGGCTCACGGCGTATACCCGAGGGACCTGTGGCGCATACGAATCATGACCCTGGGCAGCGTACCGGGCATCAACACCAAGTACCGCCCCGTCCTCAGAGCCCTCTTTGGCCCGGTGGATATCGCCGAGATCTATGGCACAACGGAGGGCATCTTTGGCCAGCAGAGGGACGAAAAGCGGGCATGGGTGCCCAACTACGACCTCTTCTTCTTCGAGGTGCGGACGCGAGAAGGCATCAAGATGATGCACGAGATGCGCCCCGGGGAGAAAGGCAGTCTCGTGGTTTCCACGCCCATTCTGCCCCGTTACGAGATCGGTGACCTGATCAAGGCCTTCCAACCCCCGTATTTCCGGTGCATTGGGCGGGACACAACTCGTTCTCGTCTGCGCTACTGGTGGGACCAGCTGGTCACGATGGATTTGGGCCGCCTGTAGCTCCTGCCCCGGCTAGAACTTCGGCCTCAGGAAGACGCCCAGGATAATCGCCAGGCCGGCGGCGATCACGATCAGGGGCCAGGTGAGTTCCCAGCCGACTATTCCGCCCAGGCCGATGGCCAAGGCGACGAAGGCCAGGATGATACGGCCTCTTATCGGGCGACGGTAGGCAGGGAGCAGCAGGCGGATTACTACCTCCAGTAGGAACAGCAAGCCGGCCCCCATGAAGATGAAGGCCCACACGTTCTCCCATGTCAACCAGGGGAAGGTTCCCAAGTTGACGGCGAGAAGCGCTGCCCCCGCGAGAATGACTATCAGTCCCCAGATCAGCGGGCCCAAGGCATCGCCACCGGACCACTGCTCGCCTTTGTCCCACTCTCGTTCGCCGCGGTCTTTCTCGTCCTTCTCTTCCTTCTCCTGCTTCTCGTCCTTCCTTCGGATCTCCTCTTCGCTCACGTTTGACCCTCCTATTCGGACACCACTCCGCGCCCTGCACCCATTCTACCGAAAGCAAAACGCCTTTGCAAGCTCGGCGGTCTAAAGCCCCATAGCCACCTCGAAGCCTTCACGCACGGCGTCGTATGCCTTGCGCGGCACCTTGGCATCGCCAATGAGATGAAGGTCTTCCACACGCCCCTTCAGTTCCTCGTGGAGTGAATTGTGCGGCGCGACGCCGGTGGCCAAGATGATTGTATCAGCTCCAACGAGTCTTTCTTGCTCGTCGATGACAGCCAGCACACCCTGGGGCAGGATCTGCTTGACGCTGGCGTTGGCTATCATCTCCACTCCGTAGCGCCTCAGAGCCTGGAGGACCGTCCAACGTGTGGTGAGACCGATGTCCTTGCCTAGCTTAGGCAGCATCTCGACCACAGTAACGTCCTTCACGCCTCTGGTGACCAACTCCTCCAAGGTTTCCCAGCTTTCTGCTTTGTTTTCTACGAGGAAGCGCAGAGCAGGGGCGTCTATCGTGCCCATCTGGGCCACATAGAGTGCGACCAGACATCCGGTCGCTCCGCCGCCAAGAACCACGACCTTTTGCCCAACGTCGGCCTGGTCCGCAAGCACATCCCAGGCCTGTACCACGTGCTCACTTTCCACACCTGGGATCTCTGGGATCGCAGGCTCGCCGCCGGTGGCCACAACCACGGCGTCAGGATTGCATTCCAGGACAAGGCTACTTGTGGCTCTGTGCGCGAGCCTGATCTCCACGTCCTCTCTTTCGACTTGTCCGCACAAGGACAGTATGAGGGTCCCCAGCTCCTCCCTTCCTGGCGCCATGGACGCCAGGTTCAATTGACCCCCCAGACGGCCATGCTCTTCAAAGAGGGTCACCCGGTGTCCCCTGCGAGACGCGGTGATGGCTGCTTCCATGCCCGCTGGGCCGCCGCCGACAACTACGACCTTCTTGAGACTTGCCGCTCGTTGCAGTTCGTACCTGCCCTCCTGCCCGGCCCGGGGGTTCACCAGGCAGGCAACCGGCTCAAGAGAGAAGATATGGTCGAAGCAGCCCTGATTGCAGGCCACACAGCGAATGATCTCGTCAAGGCGGCCCTCTCTGGCCTTGCGAGGCAGTTCTGGGTCTGCTATTAGTGGGCGGCCCATGGCGATCAAGTCGGCGGCGCCTTGGCGGAGCACCCTGTCCGCCAGCGCGGGGTCGCTGTACCGGTTGCTGGAGATGACGGGTACGTTGACGGCCTGCTTGACGCGTCCGGCGAGGTAGGAGAAGGCACCTCGTGGAACGGCCATTGTTATCTGTGGAACTCTGGTCTCGTGCCAGCCCCCGGTGACGTTGATGGCATCCACCCCCGCTCCCTCCAGCTCCCGGGCAAAGGAGCAAGCCTCTCGGCTGGTGTTCCCGCCGCTGACAAAGTCGTTTCCCGCTATGCGAACGATGACCGGATAGTCCGGTCCAACGGCTTCCCGGACGGCCCGAGCTACCTCCAGTGGAAATCTCATCCTGCTCTCCAGATCCCCACCATAGTCGTCCTCACGCAGGTTGGTCAGGGGTGAAAGGAACTGGGAAAGCAAGTAGCCTGCGGAGGCACTGATCTCTACGGCATCAAACCCTGCTCTCTTGGCTCGGCTTGCTGCGTTGGCGAAGCTGTTCAGGGTGCGGTGGACATCTTCCGTGCTCATCTCTCGCGGGGTTTCGCGAGTCAACGAAGACTCCACTGCAGACGGCGCCAAAGGTTGGCGACCGATGAGGGCTGAGAGGGAATATCGGCCCGCGTGGTACAATTGGGCGGCCAGGGGAACCCCATGTTCGTGAACGGCTTGGGTGAGCCTTGTCAGTCCCGGGACGAACTCATCATCGCTGAGACCGACCATGAATGGCCCGCCACCATACTCATCAACGGGGCAGCCGCCCACGATGATCAGCCCTACCCCTCCCGCTGCCCTTTCGACGTAGAACTCGATCAGTGTGTCGGTGACGAATCCCTGCGGGGTGTAGGACAGGTGAATAGCTGGCATGACGATGCGGTTTGCCAGCCTAAGATTGCCGATGGTTATGGGCGTGAAGAGCCTTCTCAGCTTGGTAGCTTCTATTCCCTGGTCCAATCTTGGATGGTATCCTTGATCTTGTCCTCGATCTTGTGGCCGACGGTGTCCCAATCGTCGTCGGGTTCGGCACCAGCCCATTCGCCCAGCCCGGACTTGATTCGCTGCTCTATCCGTTTGCCAATCTGCTCCCAGCTGTCGTCGGGCTCCCCGCCCAGGCCAGTGGCCATGCCGGTCCTGACCTTCTTCTCGGCCTCCCGGCCTATCGTGTCCCAGTCGTCCTCTGGCTCAGCGCCGACACTGGTGGCCATCTCACTGCGGACCTTGCCTTCCATCTTCCTACCGATGGTTTCCCAGTCATCGGTCTCCTCGGCGCCGGCCCATCTGGCCAGATCTCTCCTGATCTTCCTCTCGATCTCGCGACCGATCTCCTCCCATTCCTCTCTGCCGGTCTTCTCGTCGCTCATAGCATTCGCTCCTTTCTAGATCCTCGGATGGTGTGTGTCGGGCTAGCATCAAATCGATATTTCCAGTGATGTCATTTCCTTGAGCTTGGAGAGTACTATCTGCTGGATCTCGTCAAGGCGCTCTGGAGTCTTGGCCTCAAAGCGAAGCACCAAGACCGGCTGGGTGTTGGAGGCCCGCACAAGTCCCCACCCATCTCCGAATAGTATGCGGGCTCCATCGACGTCAACAACCTCGTACCGCTTCTTGAAATGCTCCGTGAGGGCGGCGACGACCTGGAACTTCTCCTCATCCGGGCAGTCCACACGGATCTCTGGTGTGGAATAGTACTTGGGCACATCGGCCAACATCTCGCGTATGCTCTTGTCGGAACGGGAGAGGAGCCGCACCAATCGCAAGGAGGCGTAGATGGCATCATCGTATCCATAGTACTCGTCGGCGAAGAACAGATGCCCGCTCATCTCGCCAGCCAGAGGTGAATTCTCCTCTCTCATCTTCTTCTTGATGAACGAATGGCCCGTACGCCACATGATGGGCACGCCCCCTGCCTTCTCGATCTCTTCCGCCAAGGCCTGGGAGCATTTGACCTCAAAGATGATGGGGGCTCCCGGCTGGCGGGCCAGGATTTCCCGAGAGAACAGAATCAGAAGCTGGTCGCCCCAAATGATGTTTCCCTCTTCGTCGACCACTCCCAAGCGATCACCGTCGCCGTCGTAAGCCATGCCCAGGTCAGCCTTCTCTTCCATCACCCTGGCGATGAGATCTGTCAAGTTGGCGGGCACGGTGGGGTCCGGATGGTGGTTGGGGAACGTACCATCGACTTCACAGTACAGGCCGTGGGCTTCAGCGCCCAGGTCCTGGAGGAGTTGGGGGCAGAACATGCCAGCCACGCCGTTTCCGGCGTCCACGATGAGTTTGACCTTCTTCTGGAAGGGCCCTATGCGTTCTTTCAGAGTCTCCAAGTAGGCGGGCTTGACGTCCTGTTGTTCCAGTTGTCCAACGCCCCTAGGGTAGTCGGCGGCCTCGATGATCTTACGCACCTTCTGGATCTCATCACCGTAGATCGTGGTACGACCCACCGCTAGCTTGAAACCGTTGAACTCGGGCGGGTTATGGCTCCCGGTGATCATCACTCCACCTTCCACTTCCAAATGGAATAGGGAGAAGTAGAAGGTTGGCGTCGGTAGCATGCCCACATTGACGATGTCGATGCCCGTGGACAAGATGCCCTTGATCAGTGCATCGCGGAAGCCAGGGGAGCTTGGACGAGCATCATACCCGACGCTCACCTTCTGCTTGCCCTGGTGCCTCATGAAGGCGCCATATCCCTTGCCGAGTTCTTCCGCCACGCTCTCCGTCAAATCGTCGTCGACAACGCCTCTCACGTCGTATTGACGAAAGATACGGGGATTCACCTGTTGGGCCATATGGTCCCTCCTTCTCGTGGTTTGGAGCTACATTGGGGCGAGGAGAGAAGTACCCTGTCAAGCACCAAACTTGGTCAGGCGAAGGGCATTGGCCATCGCCAGAGGCATGATGTCGGTTGCCGGGAAGCGCCCCAGAGCTCCGCTGGCGCATGCCCGCTCCGAGAACTGCTGTACGTCGTCGTGCCGGCAGTACCTGGAATACAGCAGGAATGGGACTGGGTGCCAACTGTGGGCGCGCAGCAAGGCCGGCGTGGAATGATCTCCGGTGATGATCAACACGTCGGGTCCCAGTTCGCGGATCGGCGGCACCAACAAGCGGTCCGCCTCCTCAACGAGGGCGACTTTCTGGTCGAAGTTGCCGTCCTCGCCTGCGCTGTCGGTCTTCTTCACGTGGAAGAAGAAGAAGTCGTAGTCTGCCCAATGGGCCTTCAGCGTATCCAGTTCCTCCTGGATGGTGTCCCCGGTGGGCAGCACCTCCATACCCACGAGCCTGGAAACACCGCGGTACATGGGGTAGCCGGCGATGGCTGCGCCTCGCAACCCGTAGACCCTATCCATACTGGGCAGGCCAGGGTTCTTGTCCAGGCCCCGCAGTGTCACCATGTTGGCTGGATGAAGATTGGCCAATATGTCACGCGCCTTCCCAATCCATTGGTTAAAGAGGGCGGCGGCGCGCTCGGCTTCGGGGCTGAGCGCCTTCACAGGTAGCGGAGCCGCCCCCAGCTTCTGAGGATCGGTCTCGGTGAGCGGGCCAGACAACGCCTCGCCCCGAAGAACCAGCACCAGCCGGTAATCCTTCACCGGTTCGACGAACACTTCCACACCGGGTAGACTGATGGTGCGGAGCAGCTTGATGAGTTCGATGCTTTTCTCTGTGGAAATGCGTCCCGCTCTTCTGTCAGTGATCAATCCATTATCGTCCACGGTGCAGAAGTTGCCTCGCGCAGCCATGTCTTGAGGCTGCAGATCGAAGCCAATGCCGAGCGCCTCCAGTACGCCGCGTCCAATCTGATGGCTCACAGGATCGTATCCGAAAAGGGCAAGGTGAGACGGGCCACTTCCCGGCGTGATGCCTGGGCCGATGGGGTCATGAAGGCCGCAGATACCCTCCGCTGCCAACGCATCCATGTTGGGGGTGCGCGCCACCTCTAACTCGGTCTGGCCGCCCGGATGCATGGGTGCTCCGCCTAGGCCGTCCAGTAGCAGGAGGACGATCTTGGACGTGTTGGGGATCACCAGTTGGGAGATGATCTCTTGATCACTCACCAGCGGATTCGTCCTCCTTGTCGTCCAGAGCCGACACGCCAGGGAGGCTCTTACCTTCGAGGAACTCCAGAGACGCTCCTCCGCCCGTCGACACGTGGCTCATCTTGTCCACCAGACCCGCCTCCTGCAGCGCCGCCACGGAATCGCCTCCTCCCACGATCGTGTTGGCCGCCGTCTCGGCCAGCATCTTGGCCAAAGCGACGGTGCCAGTGCTGAACCTGGGGAACTCGAACACGCCCATGGGACCGTTCCAGACCACTGTCTTGGCCGGTGCCAGTTTCTCTCTGAAGATGCTGAGGGTCTGAGGACCGATATCCAGGATGCGCCAATCGGGCGGCACCTCGTCGACGCTCACGGTCTTCGTGTCTGCGTCTGCGGCAAAGGCATCGGCGATGACGGCGTCCACGGGCAGTACCAGCTTGTCACGCCCCTGTTCCAGTATCTCCCGCGCCGTGGCGAGGCTCTCGTCCTCCACCAGAGATTCTCCAACTTCGTGCCCTTGAGCTTTCAGAAAGGTGTTGGCCATGCCCCCGCCGAGAAGCAGAAGATCGACTTTGTCCAAGAGGTTACGGATCACGCCTATCTTGCCGGAGAT
>JABAOC010003461.1_pt2 | contig 19554 bp, 18 predicted proteins | sample 7062161 | NCBI WGS metagenome assembly JABAOC01 (sample SAMN14538625, study PRJNA623070) | marine sediment metagenome | biome: marine biome [ENVO:00000428]; feature: marine pelagic biome [ENVO:01000023]; material: deep marine sediment [ENVO:00002113] | place: India: Gulf of Khambhat ... | reverse complement strand
GCGAGAGTTTTTTACCTTATTATTTATGTTTACAATAGTGCTTACGCCTTTGGAGCCTTTACATTGGACCTCAAAGACATTATCAGGGTTGCGGATGGCAGGTAGAAGGCGTATCCGCTGCTGACGAACACCGAGATCGTGAATGTCTTCTCGGGGGCCATCCTGATCCGATAAGAAATAAAGTCTCAAACACCCCACTATTCGGACAATACAAACCACGCGCCAAGATCACAGACTCAAGCAGAACAGTATCAAAGACGTATCAGAACAGTATCAGACAGCACCAAAAACCGACGAGAAAACCCAGCCAAACCCTAAAATGAACGAGAAAACAAAACAGCATACGAACTCAAAAAATTTAAAGAGGTGTGTCAGACAACCCGCACACGCGAGTGAAACCCTCACACAACCCACCGACGCGAATGGAGCCCCGGGCGGGACTCGAACCCGCGGCCAACAGCTTACAAGGCTGCCGCTCCAGCGCACGCGAACAGAGGGAGAGACCCTACCACTCATCCCCGCTCACGAGGTTCAAGAGGTGAGCCGGACCTGATAGGTGGCATGAACTACCTGGTGAAGGAACTTGTAGAAAGCGGCGTTGTCAAAGGCGTGCGCGCCAAGAAATCTTTAACATTAAAACCCTATATATTAATCGGAGGATCTAAAATTATCTGCGAAAGATTTAGTTTTGAAGACAATTGACGATATGCGCAATGAGATCATCGAGCTGACAGCGGAATTCGTAAAGATTCCGACAGTGAACCCGCCTGGAGAGAACTACCCTAAATTCACGGATTTTTACGCAAAGAGGGCTGAGAAGCTAGGCCTCGAAATCCAAGTCATCAAGGTTCCCAAGAAAAAGGTCAATGAGATGAACTACACGCTCCCGAGAACCAACGTGATTGCAACGCTGAGGGGCGAGAAGGGGAAACCAGTGTTGCACATGAACGGCCATTTTGATGTCGTCCCTCTAGGTTCAGGATGGACCGTAGACCCCTTCGGGGCAGAAATACGAGATGGAATGATGTATGGGCGTGGTTCGAGCGATATGAAAGGGAGTATAGCTGCTCAGCTCATGGCGGCCGTGGCCATTAAAAGAGCAGAAGTCAAGTTAAAGGGCACAGTCTCGATCTCGGCTACATGCGACGAGGAGACAGGGGGCCAACTTGGCGCCGGTTACATAGTAGAGAGGGGATACGCAGATGCCGATTTTGGGATCAATTCCGACGCGGGACCTATCGACAGCGTCAGCCTCGGACATAGGGGCGCGATGTGGCTTGAGATCATGACAAAAGGCAAGTCCGCCCACGGAAGCGTTCCCCATAAAGGTATAAACGCCGTGGAGAAGATGGCAGACATCATACAGGAACTAAAAAAGCTCAGGGAAGGATTCAAGAAGAAAGTATCAGCCATGCCTCTGGCCGATCCCCTTTGCAAGCATCCCACTCTCACCATCGGTGGCACAATACAAGGAGGAGTTAAGACGAACGTCGTTCCTGACCGGTGTGTCATGACGATTGACAGGCGCGTCATCTACGAGGAAACGCCCGAAGAGACCAGAGAGGAGATAGAGACCGTCCTGCAGAGGTTGGCGGAGAAAGACAAGGAGCTCAACTACGAGACGAAGGTCATCAACCGCGTCGAACCTAGTTACACGCCAGAGTCATCGCCTATTGTCCAAGCATTAAAGAAGAACGTGGGAGTCATCGTTGGAAGAAATGCAAAAATATCATACGGCGGCGGATACACTGACATGTGGTACTTTAACAAGATTATGCCCATGGCACATTATGGTGTTAACCTTTCGGGTCAAGCTCATACAGCGGATGAGCATCTAAAATTAGAAGACCTGATCACGGGGACAAAGGTCATAGCCGCGACTGTCATAGATGTGCTGAGCTGATATTTAAAAGAAGATGAATCACTCCACCCTTTTTTCCTTCCAAGGCGCGCATATAAGCATAAACTTAATTCGAATTACCATATCCTTAACTCACGTTTAAGATAGTCGTCTTTCACGATCTCGTATGGGTGAAGTATTTGACCTTAAGTTATATTTTTGCAGTCCAAATTGACAAGGAAAAAAGAGGAGTTTAATATCCAATGGCCTCGGATTCGAATCCCAGGAAGTGCGACTCTACTCCACCGAAAATTAGATTTTTTCCATGGTCGATTACGATGCTGACCGGTCGAGCCCAGCTGCCTATCTCCTTGTCCAGATAACCGATCTGGTGACCCATCTTTTTGAGCTTGTCGACAACTGCCTTCGAGAACCTTTTATCGATTTGGATCTCTCCGACCTCCCTTGTTATCCTAGGCGCTTCTATTGCTGATTGGGGATCCATGCCGAAGTCTATTACGTGGACGATGGTCTGGACAATGGATGTCTGAATCGCCCTTCCTCCGGGAGCCCCGACAGCCATGAAGGCATCCCCGTCTTTGAGGAGGAGGATAGGACATACATTCTGGATCCGCCGCTTTCTTCCATCGATGGAATTAGCGTGGCCCGGCTCTGGGTTGAGGCCATACATGGCGTTGTTCAGGAGGATGCCCGTCCCCGGTATTACGACCCCGCTTCCGAAGGCGTTGACGATGGTCTGGTTTATCGCCACCGCGTTCCTGTCCTTATCGACAACGGTAAGAGCAGTGGTCTCCTCGTGCGGCCATGGGTTGCCAGGGGTTATTTTGAGGGCTTTCTTGAAGTTAATCCTCCTATGCAGCTCCTTAGCGTAATTCTTGGAGACCATGCCCTTCTGGGGGACGTCGATGAAGCCCGGGTCCCCCATATATTCGAACCTATCGGCGTAAGCGAGGCCTATGGCCTCGGCCATGACATGTAGGTGCTCCAGGGAGCCGAAGCCGTAACCGGCGAGGTCAAAGCACTCGAGTAAGTTCAGTATCTCCATGGCGGTGGTCCCGGCGTGGCTGGGGTCGTAGATGACCTCGTACCCACGGTATATGCCTGGGGTCGGATCAAGGATGATGGGTTCGTAAATAGCGAGGTCCTCGGCGGTGATGAAGCCTTCGTTCTCGGCCATGTCCTTAGATATGGCCTCGGCAATCTCTCCATTGTAGAATACGTCGGGCCCCTTCTCTGCGATGAGCCTCAGCGACTTTGCAAGGTCCTTGTTTACTAGGAGGTCAGGGTTCCTTCGGAGGGCATGGGAATACGGCCTCGGAGGGTACTTACCGTCCTTTAAGAATATCTTTCTCCACTCGGGGAACTTCGAAAAGGTCTGCATAGTGGTAACGATGTGGGAGACGGTCCACCACCCCACGACGAACCCCTCTTGGGCTATCTTGATGGCTGGCGCCATCACCTCTTTAAGCTCCATCGTGCCGTAGAGTTCGAGGGCTTTCGTTAGGCCAGCGACGGTGCCGGGTGTTGTTGAGGCCTTGTAACCATTCATGTTGGCGTCGTTTTTTACACGTCTCCACCCCATCCAGCCGGGCTCCACTTCGTCGAGTAGCTCGTACATGTCGGGGGTGCAGTTTTTCGATGGCCTTCCCACGTAATCTATAATAGTGTTTTTCCCCTCGGCGGTGTGGATGGCCATGATCCCCTCACCGCCGATGCCATTCATGGCCGGCTCAACTACGCAGTCCACGAAAGCAGCGGCTACTGCTGCGTCGACGGCGTTTCCCCCCTTCCTCATTATGTCGACTCCGGTTTTACAGATTAAGGGATGCTTGGCCGCGACCATGCCGTGCTTTGCTTTGCAGCTCTCTCTAGCAGCCTTCTCCCACTTCCGACATTGATTTATATAAGACAAATTCACATTCGATTCCAATTATCCAAAACGTATTTAAAAAATTAGATTCAAGTTGACTCCTCTTCGGATTCAGGAGGATGGGAACGTCTTAGCTCCTCTTTGATATGATCTTTTTAATCGCTTTTGCTATGTCCTCCTCCTTTGGGAGGATATGTATCTCGTTCTCCGCTTTGTATGGGATCATGGCGTTTGGATTGGCGATCCTCGTAATTGGAGCCTTTAGGGCGTTATAGGCCTCCTCGGCGACGGTGGCCGCCACCTCGGCTCCTAAACCTCCCCTTCTGCATCCCTCCTCTACGGTGACAAGCCTCCCCGTCTTCTCTATCGATTCTATAATGGCCTCCCTATCAAGGGGGATCAACGTGCGGGGGTCTAGGACCTCAACGCTGATGTTGCCGTTCTCTAGCTTATCTGCCACGTTGAGGACCTTTCGGACCATAAGGGCTGTTGCTACGACGGTTACATCCTTACCTTCCCTCTTTATGTCCGCCTTACCGAAGGGGATCGTGTACTCCGACTCGGAAACATGGCCTCTCATGCCGCTCAACTGTACGTGTTCGAAAAACAGCACTGGTCTGACGCCTCTTAGGGCTGTCTTAAGTAATCCTTTGGCGTCGTAGGGCGTGGAGGGTATAGCTATGTCGAGGCCTGGGATGTTGAGGAATGTTGCCTCGAGGCTTTGAGAGTGATGGCAGCCCGACCCCCGGTACCCCCCTGTCCCTATCCTCACCACCATGGGCAGCCGTGAAGGATGGCCTGTCTGGAACCTCCATTTAGCGGCCTGGTTGACTATGGAGTCGTAGGCGTAGAGCATGAAGTCGCACCTGCTATGACATATGACCGGCTTCATCCCCACGGCTGCTGCTCCCACCGCTGCCCCTGTAAACCCTGACTCCGCTATAGGCGTGTCGATAACCCTCATGTCGCCGAACTCCTCCTGGAGGGGTTTGGTTGGAGGCCTTAGACGGATATCTTCGCCCATGAGGAATATGGATTCGTCAGCTCTCATCTCCTCGGCAAGGGCCTCGTATATGGCCTCCCTGAAGGTGATCTCCCTAGTGCTCACGGATTTTACACCTCCTCCTTTGAGAGCCGGAGCACCATGTCCGAAGGGGGGAATGGGCTTGCTAGGGCGAACTCGACGGCCTCTTGAATCGAAGTTTGAGCCTCCGCCTCCAAGGCCTCCAGCTTCGCCTTCGTCAGCGCCTTCTCTTCGATCAGCCGCCTGCGGAAACGTTCAACCGGGTCTTTCTTCCTCCAAGCCTCAACTTCCTCCGGGCTTCGGTAGCCGAACTCGTTGTCCATGCTATGTCCATGGTGTCCCCATATCCTATACGTTTTACATTCTATGAGGGTTGGACCTCCGCCTTCTTTCGCCCTTTTTACAGCCTTAAAGGCTGCCTCGTAGACTGCCATCACATCGTTCCCGTCGACTGTCACACCGAGGATTCCATAGGAGACCGCCCTCCTCGACAGGTCTTCTATAGCTAGGGCATATTTGGTAGGGGTGGTTATGGCGTAGAGGTTGTTCTCCAACACGAAGATGACAGGGAGGCGCCAAATGGCGGCCATGTTGAGCGATTCGTGGAAGTTACCCAGGCTTGAGGCGCCATCTCCGATGAAGACAGCCACGACCCCAAGGGCGTCCTTGAGCTTGATAGAGAGGCCGACTCCCACAGCCACCGGTATGCCGGCTCCGAGGATACCGGTCTTACTCAGTACGCCTCGTTCCATACAGGCCATATGAGTCCCAGAGACGCCGTGGCAGTATCCTCCCACTCTGCCCAGAAGCTCCGCCGTCAGCCTCGGGAGGGAAACTCCCCTTGATATCATGGCTCCCAGCTGCGTCCTATGAACAGGGATGACATAGTCGTCCTCGCCCAGGGCGGAGCATATACCCACGGGTATGGCTTCCTCGCCGATGATGCCGTGATAGAAGGTCCAGAGCCCCTTCTCAGACAGCTTCCTCACGGCGTTGTCGTAAATACGCGTCAGATACAGCTTCCTGTATATATCGATCATCTTCATTTTATCAGACTTCAAGAAGGATACCCAAAGATACAAAGCCCTAACTTTATTTTAAATTCGCATGCCAGCTTGAGTTTGTTGAGAGAATGTCATTTTCTTCATTTGGTCTTATAAAGAAAAGAGAGATCTTGTAGGCTGCTCTTTGCTCCTTACAACATGTACCCAACTTCTTATCGCCATGCAACAGAGGGGATATTTATTTCGAAGCAGCCTAAAAGACAGCTTCATGCGTTGGAGTCTTCGGCGAGGAATCCTGGCGGATGAGGCTGGAGAGGGGGGCACGCAAATGTTCTTGATACACCGTGGTCCACGACGATTTCTCCGTTCTTCATCACGATCTCGATCCGAGGCCTCTCTTGGAGGATCGTTACGTCCTTCAATGGGTCTCCGTCAACCACGATGATATCCGCCAGCTTCTCGGGCTCGATGCTTCCTATGAGCTGGTATAACCCGTAAGCCTCAGCTACGTTCTTGGTGCCCGCCACTAATGCCTCCATAGGGGTCAGGCCGTTCAACACCAGGTACTCAAGCTCCTTCGCGTTCTCTCCATGCCTAAGGAAGTCGCCTGAACTCCCTCCGCCGCTGCAGTCCGTCCCCGCCGCGATGAGGACCCCCGTCTCGAAGGCTCTCCTGAAGCTAGCCAAGTGACTCTGACCGTATCGCTTCGCCTTCTGGAGGTACCACTCCGGCTGGCCTGGGGCGCCTGTTCTGACGAGTTCTCCCCTCCAGGCAAGCGTTGGGATCAGAGGCATGCCTCTCCTGAACATGAGGTCGACGTCGTCCTCGTCTAGGAAGAAGCCGTGGAGGGCTATGTCTATGCCTGCGTCGAGGGCGTCCTTAGTTGTTTCCCTCCCCTCAAGATGGGCCTTCGTCTTCTTATGCTGGGCATGGGCCTCGTCGGCGATGACTTTCAGCTCCTCAGCGTTCAAGTTCATTAGAGCCGGCTCGCCATGGGGAGAACCTACTGCGTATGTGGCGAGCACCTTGATCCAGTCCACGCCTGAGACGATGTGACTCCTTACAAGCTTCCTAATCTCCTCAACGCCATCTGCAACCTCGGAAGGACGTTGAGGTAGCCCATATTTTATATAGAGCCCCCTGCGGAGGGTTGATGTCACCGCTGGCCCGGAAGTCCAGAGCCTGGGCCCCGGGATCCAGCCGTTGTCTATGGCCTCCTTGAGAAAGAGGTCCGCGTAGTTTCCGTATCCACAGTTTCCTAGGATGGATGTGAATCCGGCTTCAAGGGTTATCCTAGCGTTTTTCGCGGCCCGTAGATTCGTAAGGGAGTCGGGAGGCAGGAGCAGCTCGAGGGGACCTTTCCTTGGATCGGCGTTGAGGTGAACGTGACCGTCGATGAGGCCCGGCATGACGGTCTTTCCCGCCGCGTCGATTATCTTGGCCCCCTGAGGTAGGGTAAACCTCTCCCCAACTTCAGTGATCTTTGAGCCTTCAATTACTACAACCGCATCTCGCAACGGTTCCTCGCCAGTTCCGTCGATCAGGGTTCCACATCTAATTGCGATAACGTTCTCCATATTCTTAGACCTAAGAAGTGAGTTGTTAAAGGTTTTTTTCACTTTTCACACGAAAGCACCGACCTATTGTGAATATAATCAGTGAGATCGAGTTCTAGATGGACTGTCGCAATATATTGTTAATAAGATAAACGTTTTGGTGGTGACGAACATGCGAAGTCGGTGATCCCCAAAATACATTAAAGAATAGCAGGAGCCCTTCAAGGAGTTGAAAAAAATTTCCCTCCTGAATATTAGAGGGAGTCTAATAGGGATGGTTAACTAGCAGTGCTTGAAGTAACTGGTCATTGAGTATTTCGATAGGAGACTAGACTATTCTTGGAATGAGAGAGAGCGTTGTCTATTTTGGTGTCTTGATACGCAGCACTTCTTTTCCGTCCATCAAACGTTTCCATCTTTCTGGCTGGGTCGAAGCGAACTCCTTCTCGAATCGTGTGCTATTTCCGATGATCTGTTCCTCCGTCTGCCATATCGTCTCATATCCGATCTGAGACTCAACGGGTATACCCTCTGCAAGTCTCCTATGATGCTCATAGTAGTCCATGAAGCTTCTGAACCTCAACTTTACTATCCCGAACTTGCCAGGGTACAGATATCTTGGAGATGCAGGCTCCATCACTATAGGATTGCACATCATTACTACAACAGGGTATCCGTGGGCTATTGTCTTCGCGACCTCTATTGTCTCTCCAAAGTTCTCATTTGTCTCCCATGAGAGACCCGTGGCAAAGTATATTTCGAGCTGAACCAACTCCCGCTTCGTTATCTCAAGCCACCTGAATAACTCTTCATTACTATAGTAGAATCCCTTGTTCTTTCTTCGTACCTCCTCCGAACCTGTTTCAGGGGATAGGACGAGGGTGGAGTATAAAGGGTTGAAGGTGCGTGCGAAGTCATGTACAAACGCCCTATCCGAGGGAAACCAGAGGTTAAACTCTGTACCCATATCTATCTTCTCCTTCCTGATCATATCGAACAGATCGTGGAAATATCTCCGATCTGGGTAGGGATCGAAGTCCATATACGTCGTGTCTATGTGCTCCTCCTCGAACCTTGCAAGTGTCTCTACAACCTGTTCCTTCGGATGGAAGAGAGGTTCTCGTCTACCTGTAAGTAGACTATGTGCGTTCAACCCTCCTCCACAGTAGGAGCAGTTCACAGAGCACCCGCGCCCTAACGGCGCCCAAGCGTGTTGTCTTAGTTTGATCGTCCAAGGATATACATCAAGATCTCCTGACTGGGTGATCGCCCTGTGGTATTTATCGTGATTCGAAAGAAGTTTGAAGTTGCCATAATCGAGCTGCCTAAGGTCCTCTTCCTCTGCGATATATGCCCTCTTGCTCGACCTTATTGAATCGCCAACCCTGTACAATATGTTAGGCACATCATCCAGCTTTCCCGTAGGTCCCTTCCTCATAAATTCAAGGAGAGGCATCTCGGCGTCGCCGGTAATTATTGCATCAACGCATCTAAATTTCGAGAGGATCTCCTCTGCGTAGTAAGAAGCCGTGAACCCTCCAAACACGACGAAGGCCTCGGAACGCTGTTTTACGATCTCTGCAATCCTGATCGCGTCGTAGGAATGAACGAACCAATGGAGGTCGATCCCCACAACAGAAGAGTCGTGAATCTGGAGAATATCCTCAACCCGGAAGCTCCTGTTATACATCTGCTCGATGCCGGTATGAAATATGCGCGTTGAGTACCCATGTCTATCCAGGAGATCTGCAAGGGCAATCGTGCCGAGGGGCAGTGTTATGAAGGTTACTAGGTCGGGAATTCTGGAACCCTCTACGCGGTAATGAGTCGAAGGATGAATGAAGAGAAAGTCTATCTCCTTCACTTTATCCCAGCTCCCTTGAGAGCAGTTTAATCCTATGAATAACTTTGAAGCCTGATTTTTCCAGGAATTTTTTAATGAATTTTTGCTTTTTTTCTACGTGGGCGAATTGAACTTTTTGAATCCCCTTTTTTTTCATGGATCTTACTGCATGTGATAGTAATAAGTTGAACAGCGCAGGGTCTTCCTCGCTTAGCCCCCAATCGAATATCTTACCATAATTGTAGACATGTTCTTCTAGGGTGTGATAGAAAAGGAGGGGGAAGGGGGTTCGCCTCTCCGCGAAGGGCTCCAAAATGTTTGGTGTCCAACGTAGGTAACCCTCGTCCGATTCCTTTCGAAAAAACCATCCTCGTTTCTGTAAGGCATACGCTGTGTCTTCAAAAAAAGGGAGATTAATCGGTTTGAATACGCTGTCTGAATGCGTTAGCTCGTAGGATTTGACTGGAAAACTACGCGACTTATTCTTGACTGCTATGAAATCAAGGGGAGATAAAGAATGTATGATGTATTTATCGGATCCTCTATTCGACTCATCTGCCGTGTGTTCGAACTCTGATACGCTTTGATCTAGGCAGACAATCTCTGCTTCTTTACGGAATTCATGCCTTTCGAAATGAGCTGTTTCGGGTTTGATGGTCGACATACTATTAAGGTTGTAAGAGAAGAATGAGAGAGAAGTAGGAAAAGCTACAGGTCCATCCAACTGTTCGTGCACTTCGATCTCGATGATTCTGCTGCCTAAAAAATTGGCGAATCTCTCGACCTCAACCAATAGTGCATCAAGAGCCTCGGTATCTACGAAGTTTGTTAGGTAGATGGGTTGTGTGAGTAAGACGACTCGTTCATCATCGTCGTTGATGTAGAAAAAGGCAAAGCAGAATAATATATCCGTCGATCTATCATCCCCATTGATTTTAGATACCGTGAAAGGGTTTAGGCGTTGAATCTGTCTACCACGATGTTCTACGACATCCGAGAGAAGACCAAGAGGGAGTGATCGAAAATCGGGCCCAACATATACGAAGGGCGCCTTTCTGAACACTGCGATGGGCAGGCGAAGATCTGTTTTGTATTCGGACATTAACTGTCAGACAACTAAGCGTTCCAATAATATTTAATGTTCACATGAATGTTCGGTTGAGCTAATGCGTAATCTAGAAATAAGTGATTTTTTAATGGATAATAGGTAGACATGATGTGAAGCACTCTAAGTTTCTTTACTTCTTTCTATTCCTAGTTCTGACGGTTGCATTTGTTGCCGAAGTGGAGGCCACCGAGGCTGTCGTCTTGGAATATTTCTGGCATCCCGACTGCGCCCCGTGCAGGCCTTCGAAGCAGTTAATTGAGGAGCTTCAGCTGAATTACTCACATTCTTTGATTGTTGAATGGCAGAACATGGAATACGTGGAGGCGAACGAGCGTTTTCTTACATACAACCTAAGTCGGCGGCCAGCCGTCGTGTTTAACCATGACCCTAGCACAGCCCTTTACAAGCTAGATGAGGATACACTAAGGGCTAATATTGAATACTTCATCTCAACGAAAGGAGAGGAAGTGGAATCGGATTACAACTCGTCAAAGGTGAAACCAGCCGTTACGCTTCCATTGGTTATCGTTGCTGGTCTCGTAGACGGGATAAACCCATGCGCCTTCTCTCTCCTCATTTTCTACCTCTCTTTCCTTTTCAGCATCCACAGGAGAAGATTGAATGTTCTAAAGATGGGGCTGATGTACATCGTCGGCGTCTTCATCGGATACCTCAGCATTGGCTTGGGACTCCTACAAACGGTTTCGCTGTTGGGCATCGAGCATCTTTTTGGTCTGTTCGGCGTCGTCCTCTTGTTCATCATGGGCCTTCTTCAGCTTCGCGAGGCTACAACTTTCGGAGCACGTGTGCTTAAGTTCCCGGGATTCGCTGTCCCCACCTTTAAAAGGCTTACTGAAAGGGGGACTCTCCCCATTGTGTTGTTTCTTGGATGTATCGTCAGCTTATTCGAGTTTCCCTGCTCGGGTGCTGTGTATGTGGGCATCCTCGTTCTCATCGCTTCAAAGGCTTATTTTTCTGAAGGGTTCTACTATCTTGTTTTGTACAATGTGATGTTCGTTGTCCCTTTGGTTCTGCTGATGTTGTTTGCCTCAAACGCCGACATCTTGATGAAGATGAATGAGTGGAGAGTGGTCAGCAGGCGTAGGCTGAAGTTTGTTTCCGGAGTTTTCCTGATAGCACTGGCATCCTTGATGGGGTATTGGATGTTCATAATGTGAACAATGTTCATGCGTCCAGACTATATTTGGATTAAAAAATCGCGTTACATTATTTGTCGCGATGCTTTACCGTTTAAAGGCCAGTGGCTTCCTTCGTCGATTCATCGTCGACATCAGAACGTTCGATCCTTCTTTTATCCTGTTGTATCCTCACATAGGCTCCGAGGAAGCCTCCAATGGGGAAGCTGATGATCATGGCTGTTAAGAGATTCCTTTGAACGCCCGAATACAAGGAGTAATAGAATCCAGATAATATGAAGCATGTTGCCCCAACCTTGAAGCCTGTAATAATCTCCCTATTACCCGTTTTATATAGAACTAGGTAAGACGCAGCTGTGCTCCCGAGGATGTAGAATCCATAGGAGGAAGCAGTCACCAGTGAAACAGGTGCCCTTTCGAAAAACTGAGGCATATTAATCGACGCTTGAGCCCAGAGCCATACAGCTGCGATGGTAATCATGGAGGCCGCAAGATAATCATAGATGGTTAGTTTACCGCTCTCTCTCAAGCTCTACACTAACCAAATCACTAGGTTTGCGCCCGTTAATTAATTCTTCCATGATTGGATGGTCTTTAGGGAGATATCGCTTAAGATGCAAGATGTAGCTGGATATGAACGATTTTTTTAGCATTATTTATTTAGGTCATAAAAAAAAGGGAATTGGGTAGGATCTTTTTCCTAGTCCCAACTAGCAATGCCTGTCTTATAAACGATGACTAGGATTATGGCTACAGCCGCGGCGAAGCCGAAAGTGTATGGAAGTATCTCCGGAGGCTGGAACATGTTGACGAGGAACGTGCCCGCCATAAGCTCGTACCTATAGCTCAGGGTGTTCCCGTAGGTTGCGCCGAATCCTGCTAGAAGGACAAGCCTTCCGACTCTGTGAACATAACGCTCTGGGCCCTTGATCTCTCGGCTGAAGATGAAGAAGACGACTGCAGCTAGTGAACCGAAGATTATGATCAAGTTGTTTACGACTTGGCCGGGTGGAACTCCAACCAGAGGAGCGATTGGCGGTAGGTTTCCCTTAATCTGGTCGAGTATCTGTGAGAAGACAGTAGTTCGAACGGTGACACCGAACACGGAACCGATGATGATGGCCATGGGGTATCGGTATATCCAGCGAGTTTTCTCTGCAAGCCTTGCATAGATCATTAATCCGAGTATGACGGGGATGATAAATATCGTCCCTCCGGGGGAAGCGGTCTGTAAAACACCTTTGGTATAGAAGTAGTTAAGGTTCACTACAAGCTCATAAGCGGCGAGGAAGCCCATGTAGATGTGCTCTGCGGAACGGGAAACTGGGTTGTCGCCGTAGAGCATCGTGTAAAGGGCGATGCAGAGCCAGGATGCGACTATCATTCCAAGTGTGACGGCCATTACTCCCTCCTCCCTCCAGCCCTTGCGATGAAGAAGAAGATGTTTCCAAGGAATACCAGTATTGTGAAGTAAGCTCCTCCGAACGAGACCGCCAACGTCTGGCCGTATGCTACGCCGAGGTTACCGGTTAGATATTCAATCTCTGCAGAGCCCAGAAGTCCGTTAGCCGTTCCTGCGATCTGCCCTGTCGCTAAGTATAGAGTAATGGCGGGTAGATCCATGGCGCAATTGATGGAGGCGACTTTTGTACCATAAGGCATCTGCCACTGCCGTACATACATAGGCTCCGTACACCTACATGCGACGTTGAAGAAGCCGTATTTGAAGTCTCCTCCACTGTTTATGCCATTCATTATCGGCAGGTCGTCAAGATTGTTCCCAAGTGCGTCCTTTCCGCCGGTTACCAAACGCATGTCTTTTAGGAAAGCAGCCGCACCGGTTTCCTCACCTGCTATATAGCCCAAGTCTGCGTATTCCACTCCGTATTCAAGCTTCCTCCCTAGCTTTGCCTCAGTTAATGCGATATAATCTCGGAATATTGGAGGTCCCATAAACTCGTCTTGCCAGAAAACAATCTTGCAGTTCTTCTCGAACATCATCACCAAGGAAAGTACGCTGGCTGACTCCAGCTGTGGTCTCGTCGAAGGGGTATCGCTCAGCATGAAGCCTACAGTCTCGCCCGGTGGTATTTCTTGTACGAAGTCATAGAAGTTCTGTCCATATTCGCTTACAGGGAATGGTATGCTGATTGGCATAAGGATTAAAAGTGCTATTACTACGAAGACGATGCTGGCTAAAATCCTGTGGTCGAGATCCAAAGCCCGATCTGCGAAGGACTTTCTAGCTGCCTCTGTCATGCTAGTACCTCCCTATGTTTGTGGAGGAACACCCTTACTGCGAGCCCTATGATCCCTAACGCTACTCCCATGGCGAAGCCGCGATAAGCGGCCACTGCGACGACGTTGTTGATCCAGCTTGCTATCGTAACTAGGACGGGGAATGGTCCGGTGAATAGTGGCAAGACGCTCCACATCACGAACATACCGCAGATCAGTAGGACTGTAGCGTCGATGTTTCTGAACCTGAAAACTCGGTATCCTGCGGTGGTTACATAGAAGGCGGTTGTCGAGTAGAGGGCTTGACCTGTAGGGCCAATGATAAATTTGTAGAACCATAAATAAGTTGCGCCTGTAAGGCCTTCTACAAGAGCGGATCCTAACATGACAAGAAAGCATATCATGAATAGTACGCTATAACCCCAGAAGGGTGTCTTTGTTTGTCTGTATATTCGCCTTCCATGAGCTATGCAGAGGATTGCTGTCCCTAAACCCCATGAGGCGGCTGCTAGGATCGTCGCAAAGGTTCGTATCGTATCTGTTATAGGTATGAGGGAACCTAGGGCAGGAAGAAAGTACTCTGCGATCATCCATACTCCAAGTATAGTCACGATGTATAGGGGGATGGTCATCCTATAATTTTCAGGGTCCATTTCATATCACCTCTATACAAACCAATTCAGAACGTTGATACCTGCGGCTCCAGCTATCATACCTAGTATTGTTAGGGCTATGATAATGTACTTTCCAATGTCCTGCCCAGCCAGGGAACTGGTGAGCACCGGATCCTTGCTAAGATAGGCGCTCATGGCATACATCTCTTCGCCTATCATCGAGTAGTTGTTCGCTGCCACCATGAAGGGTATGTTGTGGGTTGTGTCCGTACCACCGAGCGTCATAGCCCCAGCTCGCTGCAATGCCTCGGCATGGATGATAGTGTAGTGATACCAAAAGCCTGTCAGTATACCACCCGCTGGCTTTCTCCTCCAGGACTCGTTAGCCACATAGGGCCTTGTCGCACCTGCAGGCATGTAGATGATGGTGTCCAGCGGATCGAATTCCTCGGGTTTCCCAGCTAGTTCGTAGGCCTCCCTCATGATCTCATACTGGATATTATACGCGACTGGGAGGCTAGTAGGGTGATGTATCCTACATCCTAGCTCTGCACATCTCTGAGTCACATAAGCTAGTATGCCGAAGGTCGATAATATTCCCGGTAGCTGCGTGGCGTAGGTCATCGTACCCTGTCCGGAAAGAAACCAGATCTCCTTGTTCATCTCGACGCATCTGGCGATGATCTCGTCTATTACTCCAACCTGAGGAAGCCTCCTGATCCTAGGAAGTCTCCCCGCCTCAGCTCTTCTTAAGTAGTAAAGGATCATTGCAACAACGATGAGAAGCACCAAAAATCCAAGAGTTCTTCCTGTAGTTATTATCGGCATTTTCTTTCTCACGTAATTTAAAATTACAATAATCAACATATTTATTATTTATGACCTATGTTAAAAGCTCAATTTTTTTCATTTGTTAGATATAGTTCTAACTTAGACATCACGCGCTCCTGTGAAACGTTTGAGGAACTTAGGGTTTTATGCGGCTCGCAGAACTAAAGGATACTACCAAATACCTTAGGGCTCAGAAGTTTTTCCGTAGGAGCGCGCGAAAAATGTTTAAATTGCTTCTGCAGTATAACAAATTGAGTTACTTATTTATTGAGATAAGGAGGAATTAGAACGATGGTAACCTGGGAGACTTCAAAGGAAGATGAAGAAAAGTTTGTCAAGAAAGCCTATGAGTTGATATCTAAGTACGAGATGGAGGTGCCCGCAGTTCTCCTTCTTGAATCTATTAAACCATTAGTTTGGGTCGGTGGTGGGCTCCTTCGAATTGCCGTATCGCCCTTTCTTATTTTCTCTTGGAATGAGGGGCACGCGTTTATCGACACCTTCGAGAAGAGGAAGAACATTGAAAAGCTAATCAAGATGCTTGAGGAGAAGCAGAAAAAAGATAAGGACGAAGACAAAACAACGGAGGAGAAGGAAAATTCCAAGGTTGCTAAGAAAGGCTGGAGGAGATTCTTTCGCTTTTAGGCATCTATTTATTGATAAGAACTAGGAATCTTACTCCTTGCATTCTCCCAATGTTTTCATAACTGAGACGATTAAGATAAAGCTAAAAGATTCAAGGGTAGGATTAGGAAGGAGAGTAATTCTCCTCAGATTCATCTTCCTTACTCTCCGAAGTCCCAGCAATACGTTGAACTAGAACAGCTAAAATCACTCCAAAAACGACTGCTAGCAGGGTATTTCCCGTTATTATACCTATGATCATGCCAACTCCAAAGCTGATTAAAGTACCGATCTTCAGCCATCGCTTTTCGATATCTTTGCCCAGCATCTCCATACCCCTAAAAGCAACTTTTAACTTCTCCTCTAGATTACCTATGAGATTTCAGAGACCACCCTCGCTTTCCTATAATAATGTCATTACTCGATATTATTATGTTTTATAGTGGATTTTTTTTGTACAGAATTGGGAAAGGGATAATTTTTTAGGAAAAAATTGGAAAATAAGTTCGCTATGGTAGAATCTACTTGATCTTAGATGCGAAATATGTAATAAATTAGAAGCTCTCATTCAACAATGATTTCTACGTTCGCCCTAGGAACGATAGCCTTAGTTCCATCGTCAAACTCAACTTCAGCTACCCTTGCGTCGGATTCGGTTTCGAGTGTTTGGAGACCTATAGGCAGACTTCGTATGAAGCCTAATTTCCCGAAGTGAGGAGCCCTGATTACTCTGATTCTGGTTCCAGGCATCATCCCCACATCTAGTTCGTCCGCGGATAAGGTTGAAATAGAAGCCTTCGGAGTTGGGACTATGATTTCGGGCCTAAGAACCCCGGCTCTGATCTGGGTGGCTCCTGTTATCGACGCCATTTTTCCCTCTAATTCCTTGAGCATGTCGAAGGTGTGTTTTGCCATGGGCATCTCGCCGAAGCTCTCTGTAGCTATGACCGTTATACCGCAATCCTCCTCCCCCGTTATCGCTACACCTATTTCGTATCCCAGCATCTCCTTCAGATCCCAGCTCCCTATCCCACCTGTTACGATTCCTACAACTCCTTCCTTAACGGCCTCCTTCATCGCGTCTGCTGTGACGTAAGACCCTCCAACGAGTATCTTCCCTTTATGCTCTGAAGATATTATCTCTGGGACTAAGTGTTCCTTGTTTGATTCAACAGCCATACGTATCTCACCATATGACTCTCCTCCTATCCCGAAGATTCCCTGTATAAAGCTTGCCGATGTCTCGATTGTAACTCCCTGATTTGGAATAACCTCTAATATCTCTCCGGGAATATATGCAGTTACCTCGACGGGAATTGGGTCTCCTCGAATGATTATCCTGCCTGATATTTCCGAGATATGCTCTATGGTTCCATTGAAGGGCGCATAGATGCGCCGCTTAATCAGCCCGAAAAGAATATCATTCCGGGCAATCAATTCATCTTTCTCGACCCTTTCGCGTATTTTCTTGTACATGTATCGAGAGAGGCTCGCCTTTGCGACTCCCAGCTTTGCAGCGGCGTTGATGATCTCAGGATCTCCAGGGGCGTACGCTCTCGCCACAATTGAGTCAAAGTTAACGTGGTCTCCCTTTTCGACCAGAACCTCGCCTCTGAGGGGGAGGATGCGCCTCTTTCTAACGATTACGTTCCTTTTGATCTTCAGACCAGGGGTATAGGCGTGCACTCTCTTTTCCGTTTGTTTGTTACTCAATCAAGGCTCTCCTTGGGATTCTCAAAAATCCATAGGGTATAGGTCGAGGGCATTCCACCACTTGATGAGCATTTTGTTCCTCTTTTCCTTATCCTGCGGTAATAATAGTGGGCGTCCTCTGGCATCAAGGACTATACCCACGACACCCCCTTGTAGGATCGTCTCCAGCTCTTTTCCCTCCCCCATCCCAACATCGAAGAGGCCCCTGGGCTTGATGACCACCCTCGCCTCTGCCCTCTCCGGTAGCGGTATCCTTTTGATCTCCCCGAACCTCATGGACTCTTTCAGGACCTCGCCGTCAGGCATCTCAATCTCCACCGACATCACATCTTTCCCTTCATTCGCCGTTCCCCGAGGCGCCACCACAGTTCCGAGTCTGATAAGGCAGTCCTTGTCGAAGATCTGCCAAGCGGCCTCCGGGTAGACTGTGGAGAGGACGCCAAGGTGTGGCATCATGAAGACGCTGTCCTGGAAGAGCCTGGTGACACCCTCGGGCTGGAAGCCATCCGTCATTATCAAGAAAGATTGAGCCCTCCTAGGGGCGTGGGACAAAAGTCCGCCTGTCCCAGCGATTACGCTGACATTTAGCATGTCGATATATGATTCCTTCAGTTCATCCGAGAAGGAGAGAAACACAATGAACTTCAATTCTCCTCTTGCGCCTTTAAGGCGTGTGGCAATTGTTTTATGGTGTTCCATTCCAAGCCTCAAGGCCTCTCGGGCTACAGCATGCTCGATTATCAGCTCCTCCAAGGTTTGGGGTATAGTCGTCGGCCTAATCATCTTGTTTCTTAGCCTGTCCTCCACATCCTTCGAATCCTCCTCTATGGGGATCCATCTTAGGATGTTTTTGAGTCCAGCCTCCTTGAGCACATTGCAGATGCTATAGCTCATGCCGAGATTAGCGCTTACGCTCCGGACGAATCGGCCGTCGAATATGGAGTAGACATTTGTTGTTGCTCCTCCAAGCCCAACACCAATGGTGTTCGTATTGTAGACTTTGGCGATGAGCTGCATCGCCAATCCCTCGCCCTCTGGTGTCGGCATGATGTCGATATCTGTCCACTTCATCAGTTTCGCGTATCCGGGCGCGTGGCTCATGACATGCTGCATAAAGAGTTCGTGGATCGCCCTCCGGGCCGGCTCAGTGTTCTCCACCTCCAGTACAGGCCGAAGGTTGTCGACGATGGAGAGTGCAAAATCGTCTGATAGATAATCTATGACAAACTTCCTCGCTTCGCGATTTCCTGCGTATACCAATGGCAGTTTGTATCCCTCTCCTAAGCGAGGTTGAGGTTCTGCTGTCTTGATCAGCTCCATTGTTTCAGCGATCTTCTCATAGGCCCCTCCGTCTGTTCCACCCCCAACTAGGATCATATCGGGCCGGAGACTCCTTATCCTCCGAATTTTCTCATAGTCCCGACGACCATCATCAAGGGAAATGACATCCATGACTATGGCTCCGGCTCCTAGAGCTGCTTTGTTAGCACTGAGAGCCGTCACCTCCCTCATAAGGCCGGCGACCGTCATTTGAAGACCCCCTCCTGCGCTACTCGTAGTGCAGTACAAGTCGACGCCTTTTTTTCCATAGTTGGGTACTATGATGCCGCTCCCATCCTCCGATAAGATGTTGTGACCCGTCAGCTCTTCTACCTCGCTTACTGCATTTCTTACTCCAAGCGTGACGTCCTCATAAGGAGCTTCTACAGTGGTTGGTGCTTCACCGGCCACGAGGAACCTCCACTCCCCATCTCTCCTGTAGAAGAACCGGGCCTTCGTCGTTGTGCTCCCTACATCTGTCGCCAGAATATATTGCATCTTTTCTACAGGAACTCGAAGTCTCGCGATATCTTCTTTTTTTTCCATCCAGAGAGTTGGTTTGTCTGATTTATCCGTGCCGCAGCCCCCCCTAATAACACTAGACTGTCATCAGTTTCTTATAAAAAAATACGTGGGTTATTTATTCTTTAAGTTATTTATGATATCTGTTGCCCAATGCATTTTTTTAATGATATAGAGTAAATAGGGATAATAAAACTATAAAAAGATTTAGCGTGCTTGGCTGTCTAAAAATTAAAACTGCCCATTCCTCATTGGAAGAAAGTGAAGAT
>JABAOC010006854.1_pt2 | contig 19602 bp, 21 predicted proteins | sample 7062161 | NCBI WGS metagenome assembly JABAOC01 (sample SAMN14538625, study PRJNA623070) | marine sediment metagenome | biome: marine biome [ENVO:00000428]; feature: marine pelagic biome [ENVO:01000023]; material: deep marine sediment [ENVO:00002113] | place: India: Gulf of Khambhat ... | reverse complement strand
GTGAAGGAGGTGCTCCATCATACGTTCGGTTCCCGTCTTTCCCACATAGTCGCCAAATATCACGCCATCATTCTTAAATTTCTTCAGGTCATTCACATCGGCCTCACCAACGTAGCCGAGGGCATGAGCAGTCAATAAACCCAGGGGATAGTTCCTCCTCGCTTCGTAGGAGATGGAAAAACCGGGAATGCGTTCCAGGTTGACTTCTATTGCCGATACCTGCTCGAAGGTGAGATCAGTTGCGATGTTGATGTTTCCAAAGGGATTTTCCTTCTTTGCCTTCAGGATCTTTTGCTTCACCTCAATTTCATCGAAATCAACGATCTCGCCGAGAAAGCGAAGTTCCCCCTCCACGTCGACTACGTCGTAGGGCGTGCACACAAGCTGAAAAGCGGGCTTTGAGTCTGCCAGGATCACCCCGTTTTTATCGAGAATCAAACCCCTTGGCGCTCGAACAGGCCTCAATCTGACACGGTTTTCTTCCGCGAGCTTGTAAAAATAGCTGTACTTGATAACCTGAAGATAATAGAGGCGGAGGATGATAAAGAAAAACAAAACGATAGCGGAAATGTATAAAATCCGAAGTCTCTTGTTCACCTCCGGGTCTCTTTCAAATTGTCGAATCCGCTGCCTCATATCTCGTATGCTCTCAGTCCCGTGCGCTTCATAAGTGCGTAAAAAATCGGCACAGCGATAAGAGAGTTTACGGAAACGCGAATGATTTCCGTAAGGGGGTAGTGAAGGTGTATGACAAAATCATAGGCCGCAAAATTAATGATGCCTATGGACAATGACTCGAAACTCATCAAAATCAAGACCGCCACGAGGAGAAACAGCTCATTTTCGACGTAGAGTTTCCTGTAAAAATAGCGCCCGAAGAAATAGAGGGAAAGGGTGGCAAAGAATACGCTTCCCATGTTCCCCCCGGAAAAGATGTCCCGGCAGGTTGCCAATATGATTACCGCAATTATGGAGACCTCACTGGGATCGAAAAAAGCGAAATACGCCGTCATCAGGAGGGGAAAATCGACGATCAGATACTTCGGGAATATACGTTCACAGGCAAGAAGGTTAACGAGAAGACCCAGAAATGCAATTCCGAGGGGAATGAGAAATCTCATGATTTTTTTTTTCATTTCTCAAGGCTCCCGCCGGAAAAACTGTCACTTCCTTTGACAACATTAACCATCTCGAGCTTCCTTAAATCGACGTAAGGGATTACTTCCACTTTCCGAAAAATGCTCCCCCTTTCCTCTTTTATTTTCGAGACTAACCCGGCTCGTATTCCCACAGGAAAGTAACCACCAAAACCCGTGGTTATCAACATGTCACCTTCTTTCAAGTCGTCCGTCGTCCTGACGTATTTCAGTTGACACCCCGTGCCCGTCCCTTTTAATATGCACCGGAGTCGCGTCCTCTGAATCCTCACATCCAGGGCAAATCTATGATCCTTGATCGATATAACCAGTGAAGATGACGGAAACACTCTGTATACCCGGCCCGCAACTCCCTCGGGAAGAATCACGGCCATACCCGGCTCTATGCCATCACTTTCACCAAGGTCGATGAAAAAGCCGCTTGACCAGGGGGTAAGGTCGTAAGAGATGACTCTGGCGGTTATTCCTTCATTGCGGATCTGTCTCTTTTGCCTGAGCATGACCCTGAGGCGCTCATTCTCGCTTTCCAGCTCTTCCGCTCTGCTCGCCTGTTCCTTCAAATCCTCCACTTCCTCTTTCAGCTGCTTGTTCTCCTTTGCCACATTTACGAGAAAAAAATAGTCTTCCATAAATTTTCCAAACCCACCGACTGTCTTGGTAAACACATCAGCAGCGATAAATGTGACCGTCGAAACAGCCCAGATTATCTGTCGATAAGGGGTAAACGGTGTCTCTGCCCGTACAGAGAACTGGAGGGCAACGATGATGAGCACAATGGCAATAATAACCCTTGCGTTCTTCTTGAAAAATTTCCTCATCACTCATTTCCGGTGAGTTAATCGTGATAGGTAATCCTCTTGAGCAGCTCAATCTCGTCCAGCACCTTTCCCGATCCTAAAACGACGGCTGATAGGGGATCATCAGCAACCATCACCGGAAGGCCGGTTTCCTCCCTCAATAGGATATCAAGGTTCTTCAGCAGAGCACCCCCGCCAGCGAGCACGATACCCCTGTCGAAGATGTCTGCAGCCAGCTCAGGCGGCGTTTCTTCAAAAACCGATTTCACAGCATCTACGATCACTCTCACCGGCTCGGAAAGGGCCTCCCTTATCTCTTCCGAATTGACATCGAGGGCTTTGGGAACTCCTGTTACAAGATCGAGTCCTTTCACTTCCATGGTCTCTAATTGACCCGACGGGTAGGCGTTGCCGACGGTGACCTTTATCATCTCTGCTGTTGGTTCCCCGATCATGAGGTTATATTTCCTCTTTATGTACTGGAGGATTGCTTCATCCATCTTATCGCCCGCCACCCTCACGGACTGGCTTCTCACGATACCTCCGAGAGAAATTACCGCCACCTCACAGGTTCCTCCCCCGATATCGACTATCATATTTCCCGAGGGTTCCGTAATAGGAAGCCCGGAGCCTATTGCCGCTGCAAGGGGCTCCTCGATCATGTAAACCTCCCTCGCCCCGGCTGACTCGGCAGATTCTTTCACCGCCCTTCTTTCCACCTCCGTGCACCCGAAGGGGACACATATGATGCTCCTTGGCCGAACAAGGGCGCGCCGGTTGTGGGCCGCCCTTATGAAATACCTGACCATCGCCTCGGTGACCTCAAAGTCCGCGATGACGCCATCCTTCATCGGCCGTATGGCAATGATATTCCCGGGTGTCCTTCCAAGCATCCGTTTCGCTTCTGTTCCAACTGCGAGCACTTTCTTGGCCCCGCGGTTATCCCGGTAAACTGCCACAACCGATGGCTCAGAACAGACGATTCCCCTGCCTTTCATAAATACGAGAGTATTTGACGTTCCAAGATCTATAGCAAGGTCATAGGAAAATAAACCGAATATTTTATTCAGGAACATGCGCTGCCTCCATTTCGGTTAATCGTTCATACAACTCTTTTTCATTCGTAATATTAACAATGAGAATATATTAATTCAACAAGTTAGGATAATGTCCAGGTCTTTTTCGCGGTCCGCTTTTCGGTATCCACAATCCACCCTCATACGATTGCGGCTCCAGCCAATCCGGGAAACGCCGCCGGCTTGTATTTTGGCGTTTATTGGTTTATATTTATCTTCTCTCAGAACGAGATCATCAGAATGACGGTGGAGGAACTTTCATGCTTCGCACATTCAGAAAAAATGCCCAGAACTGGATGATAAAAGGGGTTCTGTGGCTCGTGGTCGCAGCTTTTGTGGGAACCATATTCCTCGTGTGGGGAAGAGGGGGGGATGTTTCCAAAACCGACATGGCTGCAATCGTCAACGACAGGGTCATCAGCCTGAGTCAGTATTACAACGAGTACCAGAATCTCGAGCAGGTATACCGGGAGATTTATGGAAATCTCACCGACAAAAACGTGATCGACAGCAACATCCTGAAACGTGAGGCACTGGAAAACCTCATCAACAGGGAGTTGTTCAGTGAAGCAGCGGAAAAACTCGACATCAAGGTCAGTGACGACGAGGTACAGAGGGCGATTGCAACGACCCCGGCATTCGCACCGAACGGCCAGTTCGACAGGGAAAGGTATCTCAGCATTCTGAGAACGAATGGGATAACCCCCAAAGAATTCGAAGAACAGATGAAACGCGACCTCAGGTTGAAGAAACTTCAGCGTTTCATCCAGAGCACGGTGATGATATCGGAAAAAGAGATCGCGGACAGATACGCCACTATCAAAAGGGAAATCCGGCTCAACTACGTGTCTTTGGACCCGGCATCGATGAAAGTCCCTCCCCCGAAAAGCGATGATATTCAGCTATATTACGCGGACAACAAGGAATCATTCAGGGTCTTAGCAAAAGTAAACGTGGAATATGCCCTGTTCAAACCCGAACATTTCATCGACAGCGTTACGGTAACCGAAGCCGAAATAAGCACTTACTATGAAGCCAACCCGGACAAATATCTCGCGCCGGAGCGAAGGCGTTTCCACGAGATCATCCTTCCCTACGAAAACACCCGGGAAAGAGAGGCAAACATCGAGATGGCAACTAAGATACGTGAAGAAATGGTATCGGGAAAAATTACCTTTGACGAGGGGATGAAGAAGTACTCGAAAGCCAACCCGTCGAATACTGACGGGGGGAAAAGATGGTACGAGAAGAAAGATCTTCCCCGGGAATCGGCGAATGCGGCTTTTTCCCTGCCCACCGATGGCGTAACCGAGCCCATCGACACGGGAAAATCGGTAAAGTTGTTGAAAGTGGCGGAGATCAAAAGATCGGATCCTTTTCCCCTCGAAAAGATCCGGGAAACAGTTGTCCGTGACCTCAAAAGGGAAAAAAGTCAGGATTTGGCAATAATCAAGGCGTACGAAGCGAGAGGGATGATAGCAAAGGGAGAAGATTTCGAGAAAGTCATGGCGGAATACGGCGTACGACCGGTAAAAACCGGTTTCATGTCCCACGACGAAGTGTCGCCGCAGCTCAAGGNNGACGAAGTGTCGCCGCAGCTCAAGGATGTGGTGTCGTCTGCGTACCTGCTCTCACCGGGGGAGGCGGGAGAGGTGAAAAAATCGGAAAGGAACCATATTGTCTTCCGGCTGCTTGAAAGGAAAGATTCGTGGATTACACCCCTTGATGAAGTGACGGCAAAGATAGAGAAAATCCTCGAGAAAAAAGAGAAATATCAAAAAACCCTTCAGACGGCCGAGGAGATAATCACGGCCGGAAAAAATAAAGGCGGGCTGGGCAAAGTGGCAGGAGATTACAAATTATCGCTGAAGAGGACACCCTACTTTTCCCCCCTGTCATCTCCCGGAATTCCAGGGATGCAACTCTCGACCACAATGGTTGAAAACGTGCTTTCCCTGGGGAAAGCAAAACGGATTGCCGATAAACCCCTCTCATCGGGAGAGAAAGTCTTCGTCATCGAGTTTGCCGGAGAAAAAGAGATCTCCATGAAGGATTACGAGAATGAAAAAAAACGGATCGGAGAGCTTTTGCTCGAGCAGAAAAAAGCTGCGGCACTCAGCGCCTTCATTAAGGAACAAAGAGATACGTCAAACATCGAAATCAGCGGCGACCTTGACATCAAGCCATCTGATGAAATCTGAGCAATGAAACTTCCGAAACCTGAGGGCGGAAAACTCGCACAACTGATTCTTCTCATTGTCGTAGCCTCATGTTTCATCTTTTTGCCAACCCACGTATCAGGAAAAGATGTTCATCAGGCCAGGGTCCTCTCTGTGACAGACGGAGATACGATAGTCGTGCATACAGGCGGCGAAACCAAGGTTGTGAGACTTATCGGGGTAGATTGCCCCGAGCTGGGGAAAAATGGAGAACCCGGCGAATTTATGGCTCAGGAAGTGAAGGAATTCGTGATCGGATTGATAGATGGCAAAGAGGTCGAACTGGAATTCGACATGGAAACAGAGGATAGGTACGGAAGATGGCTGTGTTACGTCTACCACAAAGAGGGTGAGATGCTGAACGCAATCCTCGTTCAGAGGGGGCTCGCCCTCACCCTGAAATACTTTCCCTTCAGGGAAAAGAGCAAGTTCATGGAACTTGAGCGGGAAGCGCAGAGAGAGGGACGGGGACTGTTTCAGGAAGGCTCTTCCAAAGCCCTCGAATACGCAACAGCCCATTATTCCCCTGTTCACGTGTACGACGGCCCGGCTCACTCATTTATAATCGTATACCGGGGCATGGGAAAACCGTGGTTGAGCGAAGGAGGCGTTGCCGAAGAGATCGAGAGAATTCGAAGGTACAGGAGGCAGTATTCTCCCCCCACGCTCGAGAGGGCACTTCAAACCGACGGGTACGTTCATCTCAAGGAAATCGGGGCGGCGGGCGATAAATACGACCCGGTAAAAATCGAATACAGGGATGCACATGCGTTTGCGGGCCGGTACGTTGTGATAGAAGGAGAAATTGTGAGAACGAAAAACACCGGAAAGGTAACCTTTCTTGATTTCGATAAAGACTGGAAAAACAACCTGTCGATCGTAATCTTCGCAAGAGATGCCCGAAAATTTCCCGACCCTCCCGAAAAACTCTATTTAGGAAAGACCATACGGATAGAAGGAAAAATTAAGCTCTACAAGGGAAGGCCCGAAATAGTGTTATCAGATCCCCGCAGTATCAAGGTTATGCAAAATCCCTGAATCTTCCCCCCCAATTTAAAAGATACATGAATGATCATCAGGGTGATGGCCCCGGGGGTTGAAACTACGCCGGTTGAAGGGAAAAAAGGGGGCGCAAGTGGACACATCGAAACATCTCGCTCTTTCGAAGAGAAGTGTCACCCAGTTGGCGTGTTTATCTCTATCCATTCCTCACTCGTGCACACATCCAGGGGAAGGTGCCCAACAAAATCACCGTCAACCTGGTAGGGAACCGGCCCGGTTGATTTCAGGATGAATGACTCGGACTCGACCTTCACGGCATCCCGCTTCCCGAAGGGAACACCGAAAATTGTTTTCAGGGAATACCGCAGATAGGGGAGTGCCCCTCTTTCCCTGAAAAGATATGCAACAAGAGTATCCCGGTCAAGCGTCGCCTCTCTGACGAGGCGCAACTTCCCGGCATAGTATGACGACCTTGCTATGACGGCCCAGGAGAAATCGCCCATTGTTTCCCCTTCAACTTCGACACTCACGGGGGGCAGGGAATAGTGAAAGATCCTATTTAATCCCGTTCGAATGTACTCTGCTTTGCCCAAATGGGACTTCAGTTCCCCCGACACCGAGCGCACGATATCGGCATCGATGCCAATACCGGCCATGAGAAGAAATTTCCTGCCCCCCGCGACTCCCGGCCTAACCCTCTTCGCCCTGCCCCCTAAAGCGACCATCGAAGCGCTTATGATATCACCGGGTATTCCGAGTTCGAAACGGATCACGTTGCTCGTTCCCCCCGGCACATATCCTATTTTCGGCCCCGGGCATGAGATTCCGTTTATCGCCTCGTTCAAAGTGCCGTCTCCCCCGGCGACGACGAAAAGCTCCACGGAACTATCACCCGACGCTCGTTTTGCGGCGATAGTTATATCCCCTGCTTTCTTGGATACGACGAAGTCAATAAGTTTGCTATTCTCTTGGAAAAATCGGTACAGCTTATCCGCCTTCTCCCTGTTCATCCTCCTCGCAGCCGGGTTTATGGCAACAACGACAGAAGGTTTTTTCACGGTTTTTTCATACCCCCTAATGTTTTGAACAAAGACAAGACGAGGGCAGCAAGCAATATTCCCCCGAACACATCAACGGCATAGTGGAACATGCAGTAGATCGTCGCTAGAGAGAGAAACAGGAAAATCGACCAGTAACATATTTTGGCCTTGTCGAAGTGCCGGCTCCCCCACCACGCAACCAGGAAGGTAACTGCAACGTGCGAGCTCGGGAAGGCAGCACCGGGATTTTCACCCTCTTTGTAAATAAAATCCACGACCTGACGGAACAGGCCTCGATCATGGTAATGAATGTTTCGCAATTCGATCGGGCCCTCGACGGGGAGAAAAATGTATATGACATAGCAAATATAGAAAAGGGAAGAAATCTGAAAGACAAACTGCTTAAAAATCTCCTCGTTCTTACGATGCAGTATAATTCCCGTCACGGGAATTATGAGATAGTAGCTAAAGTAAAAAAAATGAAAGAACTCATCGAGCATTGCATTTCCTCCCCCGCCGTAGAGGATAAAACCAGGAAATTTTCCAAAAATAGCAACGTCCAGTCCCAAAAAATAATCATCGATGAAATTGGGGATGACAACCCTGTTGAGCAGTCCCGTCTGATAGTACAAGAATGTATAGAGAAAGATGGGATACCAGAGGTGGAATATATGCATGAGCGGTTGGTGCTTCTTTGCGCGACTGAAAAAAATGACGCCAGAGATGATGCCAAGGTTGAAGACGATATGACAGGCGTAATTTCCAATCTTTGCCCTGAAGGTAATAACGAAGATTACCAGGAAGAGGTTATACAAGAGGGTAATGTTGTCAGTCCAATTCAACTTCACAGCCAGCCCGCGTTCCTGTACCACCGATATGTGGACGCAAAACCCTGATCGAGCCCTACGGTTGGGCGAAATCCTAGCAGATCGCGGATCTTTTCGCTTCCGCATACCCACCCATCCTGCAGCGTTTCCTTCACTTTCTGGCTGTTGACCACCTGCGCTTTACCGCTCAAATGGCCCACCACATCCCCGACAACTCCCGCAACCCTACCCAACAGGGGGGGGAGGCGCAACAGTTTTCCTTTGCCGATGACCCCGATCAGAGCAGAGAGCGCACTCTCAACCGTGTGGACCCTTCCGTCGGACAAATAAAAGATTTCCCCATTGCTCTTGTCGCTGAATCCGGCGAGGATAATGCCGTTGATAAGGTCGTCCACATGGATTATCGAGAAGTCCATGTCAGTCTTCCCGAAAACCGGCACGAGCCCCCTTTGCGCTAATTTAAAGTAGACCAAAACGTCCCGGTCATAGGGGCCGTATACCACCGGAGGCCTTATTATCGTCCACGAAACCTGCCTGCATCCGTCACGGAGGAGCTGCTCCCCCAGAAGTTTGCTCTCTCCGTAATGGGTTACCGGTGCCACCGGCCCGTTTTCCTTCGCCGGATTGTGTGATGTGTGTGGTCCAGCCACGGCGAGAGAGCTCACATAGATGACCTTTCTCACCCCCTCACCACTCGAGCAAGCAGCATCGATGAGGGTTCCCGTCCCCAAACCGTTTATTCGCATATACTCTTCCCTGCTTCGCGCCTTCGTCACTCCCGCGAGATGAAATATAACCTCCACGTCTCCAACATGGGGTACCAAGCTCGCCCTGTCCGTAATTTCTCCCACGACGGGATCAAGGCCCGGGTGCTCGCCCATCCATATTGCCGAATCCCTGCTCCTCACAAGGCAGGTGACGTGGTGCCCCATCTGAGCCAATCGGACTGCCAGGTTTCTCCCGATGAATCCTGTACCACCTGTGAGAAGTATCTTCATAGTGCTTTTTCGAACAGCCGGTATACTTTGTAGGGTTCGGCAACAATTCTGGAGATGATCTTGTTTATGATCACGTTATCTTCCAGAATCCACGATAGCTCTCCTTTCAAATAACCCGCCCGCGGCCCGGCACGGAAGATCTCCTCCAAAAGGACCGACTCGATACCGCTTCGTCGGTGCTCATCTATCACTCCCATCACCAGCGCCCGCAACCTGTTCACCTTTTTCCTGGCACCGAGAAGTTTGAGAAATCCCAGGGGAAAGAGTCGGCCATTTAGCTCCTTCAGCAAAACGTTGTAATCGGGTATCGCTATGAAAAAACCGACATGACGCCCCTCCATGCAAGCGAAGAATGCAATCTTAGAGTCAACAATCTTTTTCAGGTTGTTTCCCAGATACGCAACCTCCTCTTGGGTCATGGGTATGAAACCCCAGTTGTTCTCCCAGGCAGAATTGTAGATCTCCCTGATGATGCTGAGATCGGCTTGAAAATTTTTCATATCCAGATTTCTCAGATAAACGCCAGATCTTTTTTTCACCCTCTCGCTTACCCGCTCGATCGAACCGGGAATCTTCCCGTCATACTCGGCGTAGTAGGCGAAAAGGTCCTTGGCCTTGCGGTACCCGCATTCCTCTAGGAGACTGCCGTAATAGGGATAATTGTAGGGCATCATAATGGAGGGCATGCTGTCGAACCCCTTGACGAGGACGCCCACTTCATCATTCGTGCTGAAGTTCATTGGCCCGAGCATCTTGTTCATTCCCTTCTCTCTCAAAAAACCAGAGGCACGATCAAGAAGAGCCGAAGCGACACCTTGATCCTCGATACAATCGAAAAACCCGAAGAATCCCGTCTTTTCTGAGTGATACCTGACATAATTCCAGTCTATGTGGGCGGTAACACGGCCAAGAATTTTTCCCTCTTTCGAGCGGGCGAGGTAATACTCCACATCTGCATGCTTGAAAAAAGGATTTTTCCGTGGGTTGAAAAAGCCTTTCCTCTCGAAAATGAGATGGGGGACATAATATTGCGATTGTGAATATAGATCTAAAGGAAATTTTATGAATTTCAGGACGTCTCTTTTCGAAGAGGGCTGGACCGCAGTGATTCTCAACTCGCAGTCCTCCTTAAATTACTCCCAGTTCCAGCCCAATCTTTTCGAATTTTGAGAGCGCAATGTCGATCTGTTCGAAGGTATGGTTTGCCATCAAACTCACCCGTATGAGGCAATCCCCCTCGGGTACTGCTGGAGCCACGACGGGGTTTACAAAAACACCCTCCTCCTGGAGTTTGATGCAACCGGTAAAAGTGCGAATCGTGTCTCCGATTCTCACCGGAATTATCGGTGTTTGGGAATTGCCCGTATCGAAACCGAGCTGCTCGAGGCCCCTCTTCATCCTGTTCGTATTTTCCCACAACCTGTCAATCCTATCCGGCTCTCTTTTCATGATGATCAGGGCGGCTCTCACTGCCGAAACGTTGGCAGGGGGCATGCTCGCGCTGAACATCAATGATCTCGATACGTGCTTTAGATACTCGATGGTGTCCTCATCGGATGCAACGAACCCGCCCAGAGAGGCGAGAGATTTGCTGAAAGTACCCATGATAATCTGAACGTCGTCTGCAAGATCGAAGTGATCTGCCGTGCCGGCACCGTTTTTGCCGAGCACACCGATACCGTGGGCATCATCCACCATCAGGGCCGATCCGTATTTCTTGCATAGCTCGACGATTTCGGGTAAATTCGCAATATCCCCTTCCATGCTGAACACACCGTCGACAACCATGAGTTTTCCCTTATCCAGGGGCAGGTGTTCAAAAGATCTTTCGAGATCTTCCATGTCATTGTGATTGTATTTGATCATCTTCCCGAAACTCAGTCTGGCTCCGTCTATTATGCTCGCATGGTTCAGCTTGTCCAAAATAATGTATTCGCCCTTCGCTGCGAGTGATGATATGGTTCCGAGATTTGTCTGAAAACCGGTTGAAAAGACAAGGGCGCTTTTTTTTCCCACCAGTTCGGCAAGCTCCTCTTCGAGCATCCGGTGAATATCGAGCGTCCCGTTTAAAAACCTGGATCCCGCACACCCCGTGCCGTAGGTTACAATAGCATCGATAGCAGCTTTTTTAACCTCCGGATGTGTGGTCAAGCCGAGATAACTGTTGGACCCGAGCATAATGACTTCTTTCCCGTTAATTATTATTACCGGGTCCTGCGAAGAGGAAATTTCCCTGAAGTAGGGGTAAATACCCATGGCCTTTACCATCTTCGGTTCCTCGAACGTGGTAACCTTGTCCAATATGACGGTTCCATCAGGCATCGTCATTCCCCTTTATATCGTTTTTTATTCAAGGTATAAAAAAATATAATATTAAATTTCCTGTATTTGCAAGGAAATATCGGTAAAATAAAATCTGCCATACACCGGCAGGACCGGGAAAAAATGTTCAAATTTGACAGAAAACTTACGTTTCTGGCTCCTCTTTCAGGGTACAGCGACAGTGCATTCCGGGGTATTTGCAGAAAACTCGGCGCCGACGTCGTCACCACAGAGATGGTCAACGCTATCGGTTTAACATCGAATGGTTCATCGAAAACGAAGAAACGATACTCCCACTTTCATCCCGGGGAAAAGCCGATCGGGATACAATTATTCGGAAATGACCCCGGTATAATGGCTGACGCTGCCGCTATCGGTCAGGAACTCGGCTTTGACTTCGTAGATATCAACATGGGATGCCCGGTCAAAAAAGTCTTGAAAACCGGATCCGGAGCAACTCTCTTGAGAAACAAAAAACTCGCCTCGTCGATCGTTCGGAGGGTAAAAAGGAATATTACTTTGCCGCTGTCTGTCAAGATCAGGACCGGCTGGGATGAAAAGGACCGCTCCTACCTGCACTTTGCAAGCGCTCTTGCCGAAAACGGTGCCGATGCAATCGTGATTCATCCAAGAAGCGTGAAACAGGGAATGGAAGGAGCGGCGGACCACGAGAAGGTAGCGGAAATATGCAATAATCTAAGCGCTACATACATTATCGCAAACGGGGACATCGAAACATTCTATGACGCCAAGAGGGTTTACACAAGTTCGGGTTGCAACGGTATCATGATCGGGAGAGAAGCACTCAGAAACCCGAGCATTTTTTCACTCATCAAGCGTTACGCAAATGGCGAAAGAGGCAATGGATTTCCTTCCCTGGGGGATATCGTTCTCGAACATTTCAGAGGATTCCACACGCTGTACGGGGAGAAGGCCACAACCTTCTTCCAAAAACACATTTCCTGGTACTCGAGAGATCTCCCGAACTCGTCAACTTTCAGGGAGAAGGTCAGCAAAGTCGCAAATCCCGAGGTAATGAAATTTGAAATCGAAAACTTCTTTGAGAAATATCGTTGAAAACATTCCTGAAGCGATCGGAATACCGATACTTGTCTCTGACAACCTTGGGAATATACGATACGCCAACAGCTCTGCTGAAGAGACGTTTCGCGACTCGCTTAACAATATCGCTAAAAAAAGTGCGCAGGAGCTGTTCAGAGATATCGATAATTTTTCGAAATACTTCAAAGAAGCCTTTTCGGGAAAAAGAATATTGATGTTTGACATCTCCATCTCCAACAAAGAGGGGGATAAAATTCCACTGGAATTCTTCGAACTCGTCTCATTCACGGCAAACGGGGAAAAGGAGCCCTTCTCGCTGATATCATTCAAGAAGAAAGAAGAGAGCTTTGTGGAAAAATTCATCGGGAGGGAACAATGGGACCCTAGCAGCTACGAGATTGTCTGGAGGGGAATAGGCCACGAGATCAAAAATCCCCTGGGGGGGATTAAAGGCGCGGCCCAGATGCTTATGAAAAATTTGGGGGAAAACTCACCTTTTAAAAACCATGCCCGGGTTATTATCAGGGAGACGGACAGGATAGCGAGGTTTCTCGATGGGCTTTTACAAACGCATGAGGGGACAAAGAAGGAGCATGTAGATGTGCTCAACGTACTGACGGAGGCTATAGAGCTCGTCATATCCCATGTGTCCACCTTGGGGAAAGACATAACAATTAAAATAATCGCCGACACTTCCCTTCCCGGTATCGACGGTGAGCCCGACGCACTCTTCAGGGCATTTACAAATTTGCTGAAAAACTCCGTCGAAGCAATTGAAGAATGTGGGACCGTGCGCATCACCTTGAAACTCCATGAAGACCTGGTCTATGAAGCAAAAGGAAAGAGTAAAAATTTTATCATCGAAATGGAATTTTTCGACACGGGAAAAAAGATCAAAGATGAGGAGATCCCATTCCTCTTTCTCCCCTTTTACACAAACAAACCGGAAGGCGCCGGGATGGGGCTCTTCTTTGTCAAAAACATCATAAAAGCTCACGGGGGCTCAATTCGACTAAAGGTATTTCCCGATGGAAAGGCCTTCAGGGTATACCTCCCGCTCAAAAAGGAGGAAATCTAACGTGCTCGCCTTGAAGATCTTAATAGCTGATGATGATCAGTCCATTCGGTGGGTCCTCTCCGAAACTGCCAGGAAAATGGGCTTTTCTGTCGATGAGGCGGAAAATGGAAAGGACGCCCTCGAAAAAATACTCACGAAAAATTACTCCCTCATATTCATCGATATCCGCATGCCCGAGATCGATGGGTTGACGGTTATGGAAACTGCCGTGAAAAGCCTACAGGCACCCAAGTTCATCGTCATGACGGCTGTCAAAAGCCCTGAACCCGCTGCAAAAGCAGCATCGCTGGGCGTTATGGAATACCTTACAAAACCCTTTGATCTCGATGAGATAGAAACAATCCTGGATAGGACGATCGATGAAGAAAGGAAAAAGGAATCCGATTCTGTAAGCTCAGAAATGATTGAAGAATATCTCGATCAAGAAAAAATCGTCGGGACCTCGAAACCTATAATTGACCTTTACAAACAAATCGGTAAAATTGCCAACACTGACTTAACGGTGCTCATTACGGGTGAGAGGGGGACGGGAAAAGAATTGGTGGCTCGGACCATCCACGAGCTCTCAAGGGTCGTTCAGAATAAATTTGTCCCCCGTAAATATGGCAGCGATTCCCCATGAAATGATAGAAGCGGAGATCTTCGGTTTCGAAAAAGGCTCCTTTACGGGGTCTGTAACGAGCAAACCCGGCAAGATTGAGGTTGCGACGGACGGAACCCTGTTCCTGGATGAAATCGGAGACATTCCGCTTCATTTCCAGGCCAAACTTCTCCGGTTCATCCAGGAGAAAGAATTTTATCGGCTGGGAAGCAATTTCCTCAAGAAATTCAACGGCAGAATAATTACTGCAACAAACAGAAACCTCGAAGAGCTGGTAAAAAAGGGAGCATTCAGGAGCGACCTGTTCGACAGGCTCAACGTCTATCAGATTTATATGCCACCGCTTCGGGAGCGGAAAGAGGATGTTCCCCTGCTGGCCCGCTACATGGCAAAAAAATATTCATCGCTTTTGACGAACATCGACAAAAGGCTCACAGAGGAGGCGCTTTCGGAGCTTGTCAAATACGATTGGCCCGGCAATGTGAGAGAACTAGAAAACCTCATCATGAAAGCCTGCATAAACACCAGAGAAGAATCCATAACAGACAGAGACGTGGTGCAATTTCTGCGGCCTGATAAGGGGATTACCCATTTTGCGGAAAAAGTTCTCCAGGACTTGTCTCTGGAAAGACTGGTTGAACTGAAAACAAGGGGCTTCGTGGAAAAGATGGGGCAGGAAATCGAATCCGAGACAGGCCTGTGGGAAATGTTCATAAGCCAGGTGGAAAGACCGCTTATAAAAACCATCTTGCAAGCGACAAACGGAAACAAGATCAAGGCTTCGAAAATACTGGGGATAAACAGAAATACCCTTCACAACAAGGTTGAAAAGTTAAAGATCGGGAAGAAAAAACCGGAAAAAAAAGGGAAGAGAAAGTGACCAGCATTGCGGCCCTCGTGTTATCCGGCCTCGACCCAACGGGTGGTGCCGGGCTTCTGGCGGACGTTTCGATAATAAAAGGGGAGAAGGTTCATGCAGCAGGTGTTCCAACAGCTCTCACCGTGCAAACGGGAAAAAAGGTAGTAAGCACCCGGAGGATCCCCAGAAATTTCTTCCGGGACTCATTACTGGCGCAAAACGATACGTTCAGCATTCGGGGCGTAAAGATCGGCATGGTCGGCTCAGCAGGAATCGTCCAGGAAATTTACCGGTTTCTCAGGGATTTATCACCACAATGGGTTGTTCTGGATCCCGTGCTCTTTTCTTCTTACGGAACCCCTCTTATCTCAGACGGGGGGCTCAAACTGCTCAAGAAAATCGTACCACTTTGCTCGCTAATTACTCCCAACTGGCTTGAATTGAAAATACTGTCTTCCCTCTTCGGCATAGGCGGGAAGAAAAAAGATCTACTCTGCCGGACCCTTTCGGAGGTCTCAGGCACATCTGTTTTGTTAACGGGTGGCCAGGAAAAAGAGAGGGGAACAGATTACCTGTTCCACAGGGGGGGCATGATCACATTTTCCGGTAAGGCCGTTAGGAAAGGAAACTTTCACGGTACCGGATGTGCACTTTCCTCTCTCATTCTCGCCAACCTCATCAAAGGCCACGAGATAGAAAAGTCCATAGAAGTTTCCAAAAGAAAACTCGAAAAGCACCTTCTGTCAGGATTTCGCTCCTCGGACGGCCGGTGGTTCATGGGCGGGTAAGTCCCTGCCTTCGAGATCGATGGACACCGATCAGTAACCCTTCGCCATATCCTCAAATCTCGTATACTCTTTCAAGAAAACCAGGTCCAACTTGCCGATGGGCCCGTTTCTGTTCTTTCCGATGATTACCTCGGCCTTTCCTCTCTGATCTTCCGAAATTTCCCCTTTCTGGTATAACTCATCCCGGTAGATAAAGAGTATCAGATCCGCGTCCTGCTCTATAGCACCCGATTCTCTCAAGTCGGAAAGTCGTGGTCTCTTGTCATCCCTGGCCTCCAGGGCCCTGTTCAACTGGGAAATGGCGATAACGGGAATATTCAGTTCTTTCGCGAGAAATTTGAGCGACCTTGAAATTTCCGATATCTCCTGTTCCCGCGTATTCGCCTTACCCCTCCCCCTCATCAGCTGAAGATAATCAACCACAATAAGGGAGAGCTTATCTTTCAGCTCGTACTTAAGCCGCCTTGCCTTGGCCCGCAGCTCCAAAGAAGAGATGCCGGGAGAGTCGTCGATGTACATGGGAGCATCTGCGAGAATGCCGGCTGCCTTGGCTATTTCTGAGTATTCCTCGCTCTTTAAGATTCCCGATCGAAGCCGGAAAAGATCGACCCGTGCATGCGAGCAGAGTAATCTCAACGCAAGTTGCTCCTTGCTCATCTCCATGGAAAATACCGCCACCCCCATTTTTCCTCTCACGGCAGCGTTATGGGCTATATTCAAGCATAGAGAAGTTTTTCCCATACCGGGCCGGGCTGCGACGATAATAAGATCAGCGGGCTGGAAACCGAGGGTGAGATTATCGAGATCGTTAAATCCGCTTCGAACACCCCTGGTAAGCCGTCTGTCCTCGGTCAGACCCTCGATTTCTTTCAAAACAACGCTTATCATATCCCTCATATGGTGATATGACGTCGTGGCACGTTCCTCTGATGCTTTGAAAATGTCTGTCTCAGCCTTATCGAGAAACTCTTCAGCGTCATCAATCCTGTCATAGCCGGCCTCGACAATCCATTCAGCGGTTCGAAGCAGAGTTCTCAGCGTCGCTTTTTCTTTGACAATTTTCGCATACGTTGCTGCGTTTGCTGAAGTTACCGTGCTGTTTACAATATCGGAAAGATAATAGTCCCCCCCCACTTCATCGAGAATACCCTTTGTCGCAAGGGTGTTTTTCAGGGTCAAAATATCGATTGGTTCGTTCCTGTCGAATAGAGAAACGACTGATTCGAAAATCGTTGAATGGTTCTTATTGTAAAAGTCGGCTGGTTTGAGTATTTCGATTACAGACGGTATCACCTCCGAATTCAGGAGGATACTGCCGAGGAGCGCACGCTCCGCCTCAAGATTGTGAGGCGGCACTCTCAATTTTTGACCTGACAGGCTCTGCACAACCCCCCCCCATTTACTCTTCGGGGACAACCGTTACGACAATCTCTGCAAAAAGACCTGATGAAACCCTTACTTTCATTCTGTGCTCACCGATAGATCTGATTGCGGTATCGAGAACTATCTGCTTCCTGTCTATATCGAACCCGAGTTTTCCCAGTTCCTCAGCGATATCGGCCGAAGTAACGGAGCCGAAGAGTTTGCCTTCCTCACCCACGTTTGCACGAACAATCAGCTCCTGCCCATCCACCTTTTCCAAGAGACTCCTTGATTTCTCCGATTCCTTTCTCACCTTCGCCTCTACCATATTTTTCTGGTGCTCCAGCTTCTTTATGTTTCTGGTGCTTGCAACGACAGCGAGATTTCGAGGAATGAGGAAATTCCTCCCATATCCCTTTGCCACCTCGACGATATCACCGGCACTGCCGAGATTTTCCATATCCTGAATAAGAATCACCTTCATCCCCATCCTCCACTCACTTTATCTGGGTCGTAGTGAAGGGGATCAAAGCCAGTATCCTGGCTTTCTTGAGTTCCCCTGTCAACATCCTCTGATGCCTTGCGCAGGTTCCCGATATCCTTCTCGGGATAATCTTCCCCCTCTCGGTTATGAAGTGCCTGAGGGTCGCAATGTTTTTATAATCAATGATCAACTCCTTGTTTGCACAAAACCGGCAAAATTTCTTTCTCTGATACCTACGCCTCTGAAAAGACCTGCGGTCTGCCATAGGTAAATGCCTCCTTAACGGTTGTTATTTCAATGTATCAAAAAGGGATGTCCTCCTCGACCGGATCGATTTCAGGCTCCGCAACTCTCTGCCCCCCCTTATCTCCTTCCCGGGGTGGGCCGAGAAACTGGACCTGCTGGGCAACGATCTCAATCTTGCTCCTCCTCTGCCCATCGTCCGTCTCCCATCTTCGCTGTCTGAGCCTCCCCTCCACGAGCACGCTCCTCCCCTTTGAGAGGTATTCAGCGCAGGTCTCGCCCTGCTTCCCGAAAACGACCACATCAAAATAGGATACCTCTTCCTTCTTTTCATTATCCTGCCTGAAGGTGTGATTGACAGCAACGGTAAAATTCGTTACCGAAAGTCCCGATGGAAGAAACCGAATCTCCGGGTCCCTCACGAGGTTTCCCCCTATTATCACCCTGTTGAACCTAACCATGGTTAGCTCCCCTCATCTCTCCCTTCATCATTCGTGTCAACTGTTCGTTCCTCATCCAATTCATTGGTGATTTCTGCCTCTTTGCTTTCTGCCTCTTTGCTTTCTCTCTCGGGTTTCTCTTTCGATTCCCTCTCCGGGGTTTTTTGGTCGGCTGGGGTCTGTGCCGACGCTTCCCCTCTCCATTGAGCTTTCAGTGTCTGGAGTTCTGTTATATCCCTGTCGAGAAACTCATCGATCGAGGGCGGGATTGGGTATTTGCCTTTTATATCTTTCTCGAATCTGGTAGTGAGATAACGGAGGACCTTTTCGTTTAGTCCCATAACCCGCTCTATCTCCTCAACGACGCCCGCCTTTCCGGAATAACGGAGAAAAAGGTAATGACCACTGTTTTTCTTGAGAATTTTGTAGGCAAGCTTCCGACCGCCCCAGTCTTCTTTGTCGAAAACCTCACCTGAAAAATCGGTGATAATATTTTCCAGGCGTTCAACAAAGGCGTTTCGTTCTTCCTCCTCCCATTCAAAATCAAAGATTACCGCCGTTTCGTACCTTCTCATTCTTTCACCTCCCTGTGGATTAGCAGCCACGGGGCCCCTTTTCCCCGTAGCAAGGAGAATACTCAGCTCCCATCGTATGGCCTGTTCGAATTGTAGTAAATCGCCGCCTTTTCAATCCCCCCTTTTAAACACATCATTATAGCACTTGATGCGTGATGAACCCCACAATAAAAATCCTCTTCATCCTCGCTCAAGGGAGGGCGAAGAACGTATTCTGCCGGATCGATGCCTTTCGGAGGCCTCCCGACACCGATTTTGATTCTCGTAAAATCGGAACTTCCGATGGCCCCGACAATCGACACGATGCCCTTGTGTCCTCCCGATCCACCCCCCACCTTTATTTTTATCCTGCCCGGCACAATATCCAGGTCATCGTGGATAACGATCAATCTGTCCAAGGGAAAACGATGACTACGATAAAAATATCTGACCGCTTCTCCGGAAAGATTCATATATGTTTGCGGTTTTCCCACGAATACCCTTTCCTCCGGGCTCACCGCTAATGAGCCAAACAGTGTGTTGCCCCTCATTTTTGTGAATGAGATGCCTTCTCGCTGGGCCAGCCGGTCCAGAGCCAAACACCCTGCATTGTGAAGGGTTTTCCTGTATGCTGTTCCTGGATTCCCCAGGCCAAATATGAAAAACGAATAGACCTCTTTCCTGAAACGCTTA
>JABAOC010004906.1_pt2 | contig 19607 bp, 14 predicted proteins | sample 7062161 | NCBI WGS metagenome assembly JABAOC01 (sample SAMN14538625, study PRJNA623070) | marine sediment metagenome | biome: marine biome [ENVO:00000428]; feature: marine pelagic biome [ENVO:01000023]; material: deep marine sediment [ENVO:00002113] | place: India: Gulf of Khambhat ... | reverse complement strand
TGGGTACCCCACTTCTCCAGCAGATTTCGCTCAGGGACACCGGCGTTCACCGAGTAGACCTAGAATTTCATTAATAATCATCATGTCACACAGATACGACGTTTAAAACCCGGGAAACTCCAGAATAATTTACCGGAGTTTACCGAATTTTACTCTTATAAGGAGTATTTCTATGAATGATCGGTTTTTTGAATTTGAATATGAGTAGTTGATAAAGAAAACCTTCTGGAACCCAAGTAAATCTCAGAACTGGTTGTTAGCCAGATTGCGTGGAGCGAACATTAAAGGATTTTCGATAACCATTCTTCGTGAAGTCCACAAGATACAATGTAGTAAAAAGTCGACAGCGAGATAAAATTTAGTAACTTGACTTATTCCATCTCAGATCTTATATGGAGTTTTACCCGTCAGGGTTTCGGCTACCGAGAACCATTTCATCTATGAGGGGGGAGGGCATGTCCAGTTTTTTAGATTTTATTGAGCGGGCTACCACCGGGCCAATTATCTCTGAGGATGAATTCAACATGGGGATCCTTATCCCAAATGCCAGGAAGATGGTGAGGGAGTATAGTATCCAGTATGATCCGGGGGACCCGGTTCCGCGGAATGATGAGTTTGCGGACCGTCTCTTTGACGGGGCCATTGAATTTCTGGCCCAGACTGGGATCTACTGTGCTGCCACCAACCGGATTATCCAAATGGATCGAGGAGAGATCCTGAACGCCATCGAGGATCTCCCTGAAGGCGGAACCTTCGGCGAGGACCAGGACCGGCGCCTTTTCAAATCTCGAAGGCCCGAAGACAAGAATCCGCCCTGGTGCCATGTGGGAGCGGGAACTGTGGCCTCGATGGAGGAGATTGCCGTGGCCCAGGTGGAGGGTTATGGCAGCATACCAGAGGCTAATTCCATCAGCATCCCGGCCTTCAACCGTGTTCGAGGGATGCCCGTCATCGGGGGGTCCCCTTTGGAAATCCACGCCGCCATCAATTCCATCCAGGCGGGACGAAAGGGCCTGTTGAAATGTGGGAGGCCCGGGCTTCCCATTCTGAACCTCATTTCCTCGGCGACCACGGCCATGGCAACCATTGCTGGCAGTTTCCCTACCTTTGGCCTTCGTCCATCGGATGGCTGGCTCATCGACGTCATCGCGGAAATGAAGGTTAACTTCGAAACCCTGAACCGATTGGCTTTCATTCTTCTCACGAGGGGCAATGTTGGATCCGTGGGCCTTCCCATCTTGGGCGGGTACGCGGGGGGGCCTGAAGGGACGGCCCTTGTGATGACGGCTTACTATTTGGTTGGAATACTCCTTTTCCAGGGCGTTTATCACCTGACCGGTCCCATCCACTTCAGGTATGGATGTTCCACAACGCGGGACTGTCTGTGGGTGTTCTCCGTGGTCGGTCGGGCCACAAGCCGCAATACGAGGTATCCTGCTATAGGCCTGGGCTATGCGGCGGCGGGACCCTGCACCCGGATGTACTTTTATGAGGCAACCGCGGTGAATCTGTGCTGCGTGACGTCAGGTTATGGTGGCGTTCAAACGGTTCACCCCGCAAAGGCCGTCATTGACGATGGGATTAGCCCTACGGAGGCCCTTTTCAACGTGGAGGTGGCCTACGCCGTATCGGGAATGGAGGCGGATCAAGCCAGCGGACTGGTCAACCAGCTGCTGGAAAAATACGAGAAGGAGGTTAGGAATGCCCCCATTGGAAAACGGTACCAGGAATGTTACGACCTCAAAACGAATAAGCCATTGGAAGAATATGTTCGGCTGTATGATGAGGTCAAAGAGGAGCTGGTGAAGGTGGGCATCCCCTTTGAATAACAGGAAAAGGACTTTTTGGCGAGAACAAACGGTGACGGAAGAAAAGCCGATCATGGAAGGTCTGGCCAGGGCCATAGTCGAAGGTGATCAGGGAAGGGTTAGGGGGACACCGAGTAAGTTCTTGGAGGTGAGATTGATCCCTCGAAGCCATGGGAAAAAGCATGTCCACTATCCGGAATCAGGTTAAGAGTTGAGAAGCTTACCTCCCGGAACCTTTCATGGTGGCCAATGCGTTCAATAACGGCATGAAGATCCTGAGACCTGAGCATCGGTCGTTAATATCTTCAGGAATTGATAACGAAGGAAATAGTGTTGCTTCAGTTCAATAAGGGCGAACATCCAGTCCCAAGGCCTTTAGTTCTGATCGAATTTTCTCTATAAGAGCCAAATAGTCGTTATTGATGATTTTACCGCTCGTTAGGTCGTAAACCTGCCCGTAGACTAGTCCTGGTGTTGGATTTTTCAGACTGTTTTCGTATTTTGCATAGAGATCCTGGACCAGCGGCGCCGCCTCCTTACGAGTCAGTTTTGCAGCTGCCAGGCCTATTTCGGCGCAGAATTGGTGATCCATGGGCAAGAGAGAGTCAGTTACAACGGATTTTGCTGGATGGCCAGAAAAAATGTTTCCACCGGATGGCACCACACTCAATAGGTAAGCGGCAATCTCGTAAAAATACATCTGGGTGCCGGCACCACCTCCTAAATAGGGGAGATTCACCACGGGAAACCTCATGTGACGACCATTTGCCTGATTGGACAGGGCAATCGCCCACAAGAGTGGTCCGGTAGAGGAAAGCTTCAACTTGGAGTGAAGGGGGGCGTTGTAGTGGTAATTTGATCTGAATATCAGAATGCCCATGATAATGTAACACGTCGCCAAGATGGCAACGCCTTCTGCGCCTCCTGCATAGCCCCCGAAAAGAGGTGTCGAGGCACAGCCGATATTTGCGCTTATGCTATTAAAATAGGCTATCTTTTCCAAAGCCTCATAGCCCACGATCATTTCGGATAGGAAATCAACTAAGAAACCGTCAGTCGGCTTTAGGCCAAAGTAAGGTGATGCCGCCGCAATCATGGACACTGCGTTTGAGGCAGCTGAAATACCATTGATAACGGGCAAACCAGCCCTACCAGAACGGCGGATGGCTTCCTGACCTAAACTGACTGTTTTGATAGCCGCCAGTATCTCCTGGGGTGATCGAACCCGAACATCTCTCCCCCTGATATAGTTTATTATTGGAATACTCAATGAATCGACGATGGATATACTGGCCATAGCCTCTACAATATTCATGAAGACGGTTTCCGATGAGGTATAAATGCCTCCTCCGACGTGAACCCAAGGGACTGAGTCCTCATCCGGACGCCGACCATGCATACGCTTTGCCTCGCGGCCTTCTCCGAAGAGGGTAGACTTGGGTGCCTCCGCCACGGCTTGCAGTATCTCGTCTCTGGTGAATTCCATGACGCGGTTGGTATCAGGACAATATGCACCCACCTCGGCCAGAAGGTCCACTGCTGCCTCAAAGACACGGTCAGCCAAATCATCGGCCGTATTCAAGATTCTCGCCGGGTCATACTGTATCTTATATTTTGTGACCAAATTCCCAAGTTTGGGAATGAAGCGTTTCATGTAGTAATCATGATCCGACATCAGCGGCCCTGTTTCGGCTCTATCGAAGACTTCTGTTAAATCGATCATGGCAATCTCCAGATTATTCCATATATTTTAATGGCCTTCTCCCATCCAGGAGTGCGCAAAGGAGCTATTCAATCAGTCTGTTCACCAGTTCGACGGCTTGATAGGCAGTCTCGCCGTAACCATCAGCGCCGATCTCATCAGCCCACTCTCTAGTCACGGCACTTCCTCCGACAATTACCTTATACTCGTCTCTTTTCCCCATACCGGTCAACGCCTCAATGAGGTCTTTTTGTCCCACGAGTGTCGTGGTCAGGAGAGCAGAAAGGGCGATGACATCTGCTCTGAATTGTGTTGCCGTATCGATAAACTTGAAAAGATCCACATCTACCCCTAAGTCATGGACCTCATACCCTGAAGTTTCAAGAAGCAGTTTTACAATATTCTTCCCAATGTAGTGAAGGTCCCCCTTGACTGTGCCAATAACAATTACGCCTTTTCTCTTGCTCGGCCCGCCGATTTCCTGAATTTTGGGTTGTAAGATGGTCATCGCCGATTGGAAGGTTTCAGCGGCTCTCATGAGTTCCGGGAGAAATACCTCATCGTTCTCAAATTTTTCGCCGATGATATTCAGGCCTGGCAGCAAACCATGCTCAATAATATCAAGGGGATTCATGCCTTCTTCCAAGGCCTTTGTTACGCTCACCGCAACTGCCTCGTTATCCAAGGCCACAATGTGATTCTTGAGCAGCTCCAAAATATCAATTTCGCCCATCGTTGATCCTCTCGGTTGAAAGAATAGGAAAATGAGTAAAAAAAAACAGCCAGGGAAATAGCCACGTTTTGATTAACACACTTGACGAGGCATTGTCAAGGAGCTCTCCAGAGAGGTCTGAAAAAGTCGCCCTCCGAATTCAATCAGTGGATTTGGGGCCGTTTCGCTTCTCTGAGAATGGTTACCGAAAAAAATCTTAACCGCGTTGTTACGAAAATGTTGACATCAGCAATACGGAAACGTTCTGAGATATGCAGGGGCCTTCGAGAAATCAATCTCCATTTTAATTCAACTGTGGGGTAAATTCGCCCTCAGAGCGGGTTATTTGGGTTTTGATTTTTCCAGCAGTTTTGCTATCATTCTCCATGGGTTCCTGCTTTTGGGTTCAGGAGTTTCACGGAGATTTTTCCTTGAAACCCTTCCCCCACAGGGGGACTGCTTGCACATGAACCCCTGAAAGGCCAAAGGATTGGATATCTACCTGGTCACCATGGGGTCTCTCCCCCAGTTCCGCGCATCTCTTCAGGGATGAGATCATCGCATTTCAAGGGTTAAGCAGTGGAGGATAGAGGATTTGCAGTGGCTCCCATGATGGTTAATCAAAGGCTTGATGTCGAAATCGTGGTTTTCGACATGGATGGCGTTCTTATCGACGTATCGAAGTCATATCGGGAAACGATCAAAAAGACCGCCGCAATCTATTTAAAGAGCGTGCTTGGCCTCAAGGGGGATGAAAGGTCATTGGTTTCCGATGACGACATCATAACATTCAAGGAAATCGGGGGCCTCAATAACGACTGGGATGTGACCACTGGTCTCTTGTACTACTTTGTCACCCTTTTGGAGGGGGAAGAGCCAGGAGATGCTCATGGAATGGATTCAATAGATGAAGTCATCCTTTTCGTGAAGAAGAATCGGAATCGTATACGGGGAGGCCTGAGCGAGATTGTTGACAAGAAGGATATCACTGGATTTCGCCAGCGCGCCAGGAGTTTGGGGACGGGGCTAGAGGGTGTCAAGAAGGCCCTCAGTTCGGGAAAGATCCGCTTCATATTTGGAACAGGCGATTTGAATGTGGATAATATAGTAAAGCGGATCTTTCAAGAGGTCTATTTGGGGCCTCATTTCAGAACCGTCCATCAAGTGCCTCCCCTCTTTTATTCGCGAGGAGGGTTTTTCGAAAGGGAGAGGCTCATGGTAAGGAGGGAATCCCTATCCATCCTCTCGAAACGGGTGAAAATGGGGATAGCCAGCGGCAGGCCCAAGGCTGAGGCCTCCCTCGGCCTGAGAAATTTTCGCATCGAGCGCTATTTTCGGAGCCTGGTTACCTTGGAGGATTGTGAGGCCGAGCAGGAACGCATCCTCGCACTGGAGGGAAAACGGGTAAATTTGTTCAAGCCGAACCCTTTTTCCATCATAGAGGCCGTTCGCATGATCACCTCGGGGAAGGTGAAGTGCGCCTATGTGGGGGACATTACCGATGACATTGAGGCCGCAAAAAGGGCCAAGAAGGAGATAGACATCGTATCCGTGGGATGTCTCGGCCCATACAGGGATAAAGAGAAGGCCCGGCGAAGGTTCTTGGAAGTGGGAGCGGATTTCATAATCAATGGTGCAGACGACCTTGTAAGCCTCATCCAATGAGCAGAATGTGCGTTGGGATGTTTGAGAAGGTCCTTCCTCGCTGCTCAAAAATATCTTTTCGATCGCTGTAAACCGCTTTACCGCACATAGAAAACTGAAGCACTATCTCGTTTCATACCGTATCAGAATGCACAGCGCCCTAACCGCATGACTGCGGTACCATAGCACTGCAACACTTTATAATTTCGCGCTTAGGGATTCCTTTCCGGATTTTTCGGAGATCTCACTTCCTTACCCTACGGAACAGTCGACGGATGCCCAGAACCCAGGAAGCGCCCCTCCTAGAATTCTACCTTGAGGTATTCCATGTTCAGCGCATCGGCAACGGGCTTGTAGGTTACCTTCCCACCATAGGTGTTTAAGCCCCTCATGAGGGCTCTGTCGCTCCGCATGGCTTCTCTATAACCTTTATTAACCATCTTGAGGCAGTATGGGAAAGTGGTGTTGGTCAACGCGAAGGTGGATGTCCTGGCAACGGCCCCCGGCATATTTGCGACGCAATAGTGGATAACACCATCGACCTCATATGTGGGATTGTCGTGGGAGGTGGGCCGGGTTGTTTCAATACACCCACCTTGATCAACCGATACATCGACGATTACCGATCCCATTCGCATAGTGGAGACCATAGTTCTGGTCACGACATGAGGCGTCCTGGCACCCGGTATTAGGATCCCCCCTATCAAGAGGTCGGCTTTGGTGACGGTTTCTTCGATGTTTTGAATATTGGACATGAGGGTTTTGATCCTTCCGAAGAAGATGTCATCCAGATACCTCAGCCTGTTGAGGCTTATATCCAAGATCGTAACATCTGCACCCATTCCCAGGGCTATCTTTGCCGCATTGGTTCCAACAACACCGGCGCCGAGAATCACCACATTCGTGGGCTCAACACCGGGGACCCCTCCAAGGAGCACGCCTCTTCCATGATGCTCCTTTTGGAGGAAGTATGCGCCCACATGGACGGCCATCCTGCCGGCGATCTCGCTCATCGGAGTCAGCAGGGGGAGTGTACCATCCTCCAATTCTATGGTCTCGTATGCAACTGCGATGACCCTGCGCTCCAAAAGGGCCTCGGTGAGTTCCATCTCAGGGGCCAGATGGAAGAAGGTAAAGATGACCTGATCCTCATGCATGAGATCATACTCCTGGGGTAGGGGTTCCTTTACCTTCATGATCATTTCGGCCTCGTCCCAGATATCCTTTTTCGAATCCATCATTTCCGCACCTGCCCGAATGTAATCCTCATCGGATATCCCGCTTCCCTCTCCCGCCTCTTTCTCGATGAGTACTCTGTGTCCCGCATCGACTAAGGTTTTCACTCCGGCTGGGACGATGCCGACCCTATACTCTTCCTTCTTGACCTCTTTGGGTATCCCTATGAGCATGGCTCACACCTCATAATTATTGGAACATGGTTAAAAAATGAAATCGCCAAAGGGACATATCCCTTGAGACGTGAAATCCTTAAAGGGTCTGGATCTCCGATAGGGAGTCTATAACGATATCGCCAACCTTCTCCATCTCAGTCCGTGATGTGATACCACCCTCCAGGACGCCCACGGTGAGGGCTACTCCCGCCTTTTTCCCCATGGTCATGTCACCCTCTGTATCCCCCACGAGGATGGTTTCAGAGGGGGAGATGTTGAGTCGCCTACAGATTGTGAGTACCATCTGTGGATGTGGCTTCGGGTGAGAGACTTCTTCAGCGCTCAAGATCATATCGAAGAGATGGGCGATCCCCAAGATTTTCAGGATCTCCTCCGTCTGGTTCCGGAGATCGCAGGTTGCCAAGGCGAGGAGAAATCCACTATCTTTCAGTCTCTTCAACATCTCGTGCATCCCCATGACGGGTTTCAAATCTCGGGGATAATCTCGGAGGGAATCAGCCCTTTCCAAGGCCCTCTCTGCCGCCTGCTTTGCCTCATTCCACGGGTATCCGTTTTGATAGAGAACAGTGGCGGCAATGAGCGTTTCCTCCGAGTGGGGGGCGGAAACACAGGGACCCCTCGGGTCAATCCAATCCGTCAGGGGATCGACACCCCATGCCCTCATTATGGTTTCCCCCAACTCATCGGGACCATTAACTTCCTCGAGAATGCAGGCAATCCTCTGCTTCGTGAGCGGGATCCAGATCCTAGAGAAATCCGTGAGGGTCCCGTCCTTATCGAAAATGATGAGCCTGCAGCCGACCTTTCGTCCCTTGATGGAGAGGTATTTGGTCACATCAAAACCCGTTCAACGATCAGATCGAATCTCTCTATACTGAGTTAGATAGGTGTGCATCATGCAAATAGAAATTGCATCCTATATCGACTCGGCCGAGCCTTCGACCCAAGCTCAGGCCGAGGGAGGCTTCGAGTGAGCCTCAGCCGAACTCCTTGTCGCGGGCCGAGGCACGAAATCCTAAAGTCGTCTCGCTCCAAACCCTAAATCCCAATATCTAATCCCTAAACGTTTTGGTCATTTGATCATTAGGTCTTTGTATTTGTTTAGAGCTTAGTACTTCGTGTTCAGTATTTCCCTTTGGGGCTTTGGTCATTTGAATTTGTTCAGAGTTTGGAAATGAGTATTTGAAATTGCTTGTATTCTCCCGTTGAGCAGATATTTATATCGTCATATGGAGAAAGGGAGCGTCATTTGAATTGGATGCCCAGCCCCCTCAATTCCCTTATGGCTTCATTGTATGTCTTTCTCAATTCTTCGTCCGGTCTCATGGACAGGGTGTCGTAACATTCATTCAAAGTCCTTCCCCGGGGCGGATTCTTAATTCCACCCTCATAGGTTTCCATGGCCCGTTTGATCATCTGATTGGCCTCTTTTCGGGTAATCCCCACCATCCCATGGCCCAAAGAGCAGGTAAATTCACTATCGATGGGCAGTGCGCCATTGGTGACGACGGCCTTATTCGGATGGACGTCTTCTATGCCTATTCCGGAGGATTGGATCGCCAGCAGATAAGCAGCCGCCTCGTAAAAATACTGTTTCGTCCCGGAACCCGCCGCCGCATATCCAAGGGCATAGTAGGGAACGCCGACATTGCGGCTGATCGCCTGACTACTCGTGGAAACGACAAAGAGCATATCGGGGGTTGTGGAGCAGACATAGGTCATGTGGACGGGGTAGGTTAGGTGGTAGGTTGCCCTCGCTACCAGTATCCCATGGAAACAGTATGCCGCGGTCACAACGGCGGTTCCCTCCGGCCCTCCGGCATAGCCTCCCATGATGGGTCCAGCCTCTTGGCCGATATTCGCACCCCAACTGGAAAGATAGGCAACTTGATTGAGGGAGCTGTAGTCGATTTTTAGTTCAGCGTGGGGGGCAATAAGCCACCCGTCAGATGACCGAGCTCCGAAGTCAGGGTTACTCGCGGCAATGGTGGATACGCCCTGAGCACAAGAGGACATATGGTTGATGATTCCCATTCCGGGACGTCCTGCTCGCCTAAGCCCCTCCCTCCCTATGCGCATCATGGAAATGCCAGCCAGAGTCTCCACTGGCGAGCCCGCCGAGGACTTCAGGGGTCCATGGCTTGTGACCGAGGGAATGCTTACCGTTTTGGCCTTGGAGATTTTCCCATAAGCCTCCACCATTTTTAGGGCTACATCTTCGGTGGTATCCGTCCCCGAGCCAACATGACAATGGGGAATCTCCGAGTCATCGGGTCTTCTACCCTTAAAAACACATCGATCCGGACCCTCGCCAAAATAGGCCTCCTTTGGGGCCTCGTAAACCGCGTCCTCGATCTCTTGGCGGCTGAACTGAATTACCCTTTCCGTATCGATGACGTAAGTTCCCACATCGGCATACAGATCAAAGGCTGCCTGGTAGATGCGATCTGCCAAATCATCATCTGCGGGGCATGGTGTACTTGGGTCATATCGGATTTTATATTTCTCCACGACTTCCCTGACTTTGGGGATGAATACGTTCATGTCGAAATCCTTGGGGGACATTATGGGCCCCCTCGTCGCCCGCTCCAAGATCTCGTGAAAGCTAACCATGTCCTCCTCCTGTTCTTCTCGAAAGCAATTCCTTTGCGACTCGAACGCCATCCACTGCGGTCTCCCCGTATCCGTCGGCGCCGATTTCCTCGGCCCATTTTTGATTGACCACTCCTCCGCCAACAAGGACGATATACTTGTCCCTCAATCCGCTGACCACCAAATGTTCAAGGATATCCCGCTGATAGGTCATGGTCGTGGTCATGATGGCCGACGCGGCAATGATATCGGCACCTACCTCCTCGGCCTTTTGGATGAATTTGGAAGCTGAGATATCCACACCCAGGTCATGAACCTCAAATCCGGCGGTGTTCAGGAGAGTCGCTACGATATTCTTTCCGATTTCATGGACATCGGTTTGAACGGTTCCAATGACAACCGTCCCTTTCTTTCCGGCACCCTCTCCCGATGCCAACATCTTGGGCTTCAACAATTTCATGGCTTCCTTCCAGGCCTCGGTTGCCATCAACATCTCGGGAAGAAATATCTCCCCGCAACTGAATCGATCCCCCACTTTCGCCATGGCGGGCATCATTCCCCCCTGAATGATGGCTAGGGGGTCCATTTCACCAAGGGCCCGTTCGACTAATTGCGTGCTTCGATCCTTATCTCCACGGACAATAGCCTCTTCGATTCCCTTCAGAGTGTCATCTCCGCTCATGTACGTTACCTCCCGCTGAATCAAAGTTGGCGAAAAAGCTAGAGCTCCCCGCCGAAATACCTCATTTTCAAGAAAATTGGAGAGTTACGAAAATATTTCCCATAAAACTCGGGAAACTCTATCAAAAAGGGGATTGTTACATCCTCCCTTCTGCTTGGAACTGCTGCGCGACGAAATCGACCATCCCGCGGGTTGCCGTAGAGAATTCGGCTGCCGTTGCGATCAGCGCAGCCTGTCGGTTGAATTCGTCTGGTTCCATTCCCTCCGGCTCGTAGGCTTTTGCGAAATAGGGGATCCTGAGCAGCTTATCCAGGGTTTTCGGCGGCGGGGGTTCGTGAATGGCCTCCGAATCGAAGGGCCTCATCCGATCCTCGACCTCCATCAATTGCGCGATGTATTTTGGGGGAACGGTGTAAACGATATCGCCCCCTGCTACTTTGTCGACGTGCCAACTGGCGGCAGTCCCATCATCAGTGGGAGGGCTGATCCGCATGCTGCACATGAGCATCTTGTTGGGATATTCCTTCTCCTGCAATATCCCATAGCCCCTCTTGAAGATGGACAACTCTGCCCAGCGCACATCGGCCTCGCTCAGCTCGATACCTCGGGCTTCCGCTTGGCTCTTGAGGTCGCCCAGGGTTCCGTACCGTGCAGACATGTGGGTTATCACCGAGCGCCATCGAAAGAGATCGACATGATTCTTTCTTGCGGTCTTCAGTCCCTCCTGGACCGCTTCCATGCACGCTATGAATTGGGGGACGGTAAAGGCCAAGGTATTATTCGTGGCTATCCCGAGGGCCGTTAACCTTCGGATAAGCTCATATCCCTCGCGAGAACCGGGGCATTTAATCATGACGTTGGGGCTGAGTTGGGATAAGTCGATGGCCTGGGCGAACATTGTTTCGACGTCGAAGACATACCGTGGGTCAACCTGGCCGGAGAGATACCCGTGTTTGTGGTCCGATTTCTCCCAGACGGGAAGAAAGAACTCAGCTCCCCTCTTGACAACCTCCTTGTAGGTGAGCCAGAAGATTTCCTCCACTCCTTTTTCCGGATTTGCCCTTATCAGTTCCTTTACGAAGCTCGCCCAAAATTGGGGATCGTCCTTGATTGCGTTGAAGCTTAGGGGGGGATTTGTTGTCACACCCCGAAAGAATGTTGCCCCGGAATTCTCGGGATCGAAAAGCCTCTTCAGCTGTTCGTTCCATATCTCCCTCTTCTCATCAGGGGCATTCTCCACCACCCCTCGGGCCCAATTTCTGTAGATGAGGGGCGATGAATCCCACCAAATCTCCGCATTCGGGTTTACCTCGGCTATCTTCTCCAGTATGTGCTTCTCCGTCATAGTGCATTCCTCCCCTTGGATTTTGAGCTTTCAAAACCGGCTAGCCCGGGTTTCGAAGAATTTCTTGATGGCACCAACGCAGGCCCGGTTTTGCTCCTGGTTTCCCAGGCTGAGGCGAAACCCCTGCCGCCCACCCGGCAATGTGTAGGTCTTAATCATGATCTTCGTCTCTTGGAAGACGAAATCCACCACGTCTTTTCCCTTGAGAGCGGTATCTCCGGGATCGACCAAAATGTAGTTGCCATAGGAGTGGAAGGGGTGAATTCCTTCAATTCCCGAGAGTTCCTCCCAGATGTAGCCGATCTCCCGGCGGTTGAACTCCACCTTTTCCTTGAGCTCTTCTTCCCGTTCATCCCAAGCAGCCTCACCGGCCGCCAACGAGAGGAGTCCCAAACTCCACGGAAGCTGAATTTTTCGGAGATATCCGACCATTTCCTCAGAAGCCAGCAGGTAACCGAACCGAATTCCCGCCATACCAAAGGCCTTTGACATGGTATGGGAGACCATGGCATTATCGGAGTACTTCTGAATCAAGGGGGCATTTGAGGGGTGATCCGGGTGATATTCCAGATATGCCTCATCTATGAAGACGGGAATTCCCGTATCCAGGAAGCGGATCAGATCCGCTTCCGGTATGAAATCCCCGGAGGGGTTGTTGGGAGTGCAGATAATGAATACCTTTGTCCTTGAAGTAACTGCCTTCAGCATAGCCTCGGTGTCGTATTGTAACCCCCCTTCCTCAGTCCTTTTCATATCCACTAAAATAGGTTTCCCCCCCGCCGTTGTAACTCGGACCTTAAAGAGGGAGAAAGCCGGATTGGGAATGATCACCTCGTCACCCGGAGCGACGAAGAGGCGCATTATGTTATCGATCATCTCTGAGGATCCATTGCCCAGATAGACATTATCGGGGCCCAATCCGTAAAATTTCCCGATCTTCTGGCGCAAACGGGGGCCAGTATCCGGATAACGGTTGCCCAGTCGAGCCGCCTCCTGCACCGCCTTTACCACCCTCTCGGAGGGTCCGAGGGGGTTTTCATTGAGCATCATCCTCCCTATCTCAGGGTCGGCCCAGGCAAGCAGCAGATCATCAGTGGAATAGACCTGTACATCATCGATCCAAGGCACTAAGAATTTCCTTAACTCTCCCATTGTTCTTCTCCTCGTTTTACCTCCACCGCAGTTTTATTCTGGCTTTTTCACATCCCTGACATTGTAGCGGAACTGTCCCGATTCCACCTGGAAGACGTACTTGTCCCCGCGGTGATGGGCATGCAATACCTCAACGGCAACGTTCTTGGAATCGTAAATGATGCTTTCGAGGAAGATGCCCGGAGATTTCGGGGGGACATCGAGTAATAGTGCGTCCTCCCCGGTAAGGCTGACGGCCCTGAAGGTTTGGATAGACCGGTGGAGTTCCGTTGCGAATTTTTCGGTGAGGATGTGATAGAGGGATCCCGTCAATTTCATGCCCAACAGGGATTTGTATTCCCCGTACGGGAGGTAGCTTCGCTCGATGACCAGCGGGATGCCATTTCCAGACCTGAGGCGCTTAGTCAGAATCGCCCGGTTATCCCCTCCCAGCATGAGCTTTTCGGCAAGCTCCCCATCCGCTTCAACCACTTTTTGGCCCAGGATCTTAGTCTCAGGTGTAATGTTCATGCCCAGCATATCGTCCGTGAAGCTGGATATATTCTGAAGGGTATATTTGACCGACGGTGAGTCCTTGGCACTAATGAATGAACCAATGCCGTTCCGTTTGGAGATGAGACCCTTTGCTACAAGTTCAGAGATAGCCTGTCTCACCGTATTGCGGTTCACACCGCAGATCTCAGCGAGGGAGGACTCGGAGGGTAACCGCTCGCCGACCTTATATCGGCCCTTACGGATCATCTCCTCAAGCCAATCGATGATCTGGAGGTATCTGGGGATAGGGCTGTTAAAATCGACGATTTCAGACATGAGCTTCAATGAGGTTACCTGACTACCTGTCTATACAATAACCGCGAAAAAAAATTTTGTCAACCCTGAATTTTCTGGAGTTTCCTGTTTTCCTCCAGAAACCCAATCAACCGAACAAACCAGACAAACTGAATTACCCATTCAAACGATCTAAACCAAACAGACCAGATAGACCCGCGACACCGAGGGAGCTCAAGAAAATCCAGCTCTTATCCGGAGGGGGTGCTCGTGGCTCCGCCAAAACCCGCAAAGCCCTTATTTCCCGCCAAGAGCCTCAAGACCACCAACATGGCCACCACGATGGCAATGATGCAGGTGGTCATGGCGTTTGCGCTGGCCGTCCAGCCATCGTTATCCAGCTGGATGATCTCTATAGCAGCGAGATGGACGGTGGCGCTGACCAGGAAAATCACGGCGCTGATGGTGGTCATGGCCCTCATGAAGAAGTAGATGAAGTTCTGGACGAAGGCGACCATTGACAGGGGAAAGATTACCCTGATGAAGGTCCTGACCGAATCTGCCCCCAGGCTTATGGCGGCCTCCTCGACGGACGGGTCGATATTCTTCAAATTCGCCACACTGGATAGGGTCCCCAGGGTAAAGTTGGAAACGACGACACAGATCACGATAATCGTTGATGTCCCATAGAAGAAAAAGATTGGGTAGTTGAATGCGAGGATGTACCCGAGCCCCATCACAAGTCCCGGTATGGCAGCGGGCATGACGGACAAAAGGTAGAGAAACTCAACACCGAAGGGCCTTTTCTTCTCCACGATATATCCCGCAATGAGGGTGAAAAAGGCCCCCAAGAGGCCAACCGCCAGTGATATTTTGAAACTGGTCCAGATGGATGCATATCCTCCCAATGATGGGAAGCGAAAGTGCTTCAGGGTAAGGGTCCAATCGTAAGGCCACACCTTCACAAAGGAGCCGAGGATAACCGTTGCGAAGACCAACAGGATGGCGAAGGTAACCAATCCACAGTAGATTGTGAAGCCCCACTTCTTGAATGTGCGGGAGGGCTGGAGAAATGGCCTCGCGGCGCCGCTAATGAGGGCAAAGCTTCTCTTGGTGATATAGTAGTTGATGAGGAAGGCGCAAACCGACGGCACCAAGAGGATAACACTGATGGTAGCCCCCAGATCGAACCGGAAGAGATTCGTGACCTGGGAGTAGATCTCCGTGGCAAGGACGTTATAATCCCCCCCGATTACCACGGGGTTCCCAAAATCCGTAATCGTCAAATTGAAGGTTAAGGCAGCGGCGCTCACCAGTCCATACTTTGCCGCGGGAACCGTCACCTTCCAGAAGACCTTGAGGGACGATGCACCCAGGCTCTGGGCGGCTTCGTCCAGCCTCGTATCAACGGCGGAGAGGGTAGTGTAGAGGATCACTACTGCGTGGGGAAAGCAGTATAAAACCTCCGAGGCGATTATGCCTGTTGCCCCATATATGGACCACGAGATTTTCAAGAGATGGGCGGTGATAAGCCCGTTGCGGCCAAAGAGAAAGATCAGCGCGAGGGCCTGCATAATTGAGGGGGCGATCAGGGGCATGAAGGCAACGACATAAAAGAAGCCCTTCCCCCTGATGGTGGTTCTCTGGAGGGCGTAGGCATAGAAAAAGGCGAGAATGGTGGTGATGGCCATAGTGATGGTGGACACGTAGAAACTATTGTACAAGGACCGTGAGATGCGCGGGTTTTGGAAGTACTTGACATAATTTTCTAAGGTGAAACTCCCCTCCTTTATAAAGCTCCTCCACAGGATGCTGCCGAGCGGGAAGAGCATAAAGAACATGAGGGCGGCCGCGATACAGACCGTAACGACGATGACGATGAATTTATCGATTTTGAATTTTGTTGAAGGCTGAGCAAATGTCTCTATTCTTGCCTTATCCATGATGAACTATTCGGGTAATTCTTCCTTGGAGGATAATGGGTACGCCAGGAAAGCCTCCGGAGGGAAATAGAGCTCTACGGAATCCCCTCGGTTCAGGTCCTTCAGTTCAAAATCCTTCTCGACCATATCGCATATGATTTCATCCCCATCCATGGATATCACTAGCCTCACCACTGCTCCCAAAAAGGTGATCACCTCTATCCTTCCACGGGTGAGGTTCGATCTTTCCACTGCCTTCGGCACTTCCCCCGGACTCATCACCTCGATCTTTTCGGGTCGGATTGCTAAATAAATCTCTTCGGCAGACAGACTTTCTATGCCCGAAACGAGGAACTCCCAGTCTTTGACCTGTACCTTATCCCTCTGGCGCTTCCCGTGAAAAAAGTTCGACGTGCCGACGAAATCCGCCACAAACCCCGATTTGGGAAATTTATAGATCTCAAGGGGACTCCCTTCCTGCTTGATCTTCCCCTGTTCCATCACCACGACTCGGTCGGCGATGGCCAGGGCTTCCTCCTGATCGTGGGTCACGTAAATCATGGTAATACCCAATTCCTGTTGGAGCCGTTTGATCACCGCCCTCAGCCTCACCCTGATCTTCGCATCCAGCGCGCTTAAGGGCTCATCGAGAAGCAGGACGCTGGGATTGGGTGCTAGTGCACGGGCCAGTGCCACCCTCTGCTGCTGCCCACCACTGAGCTGGGCGGGGTAGTTCTCCCTCCAGTCGTAGAGGCCAACAAGATCCAGCATCTCATGAATCCTCTCCCTCATTTGCTTCTTGGGTACCTTCCGCATCTTCAGCCCAAAGGCGATGTTCTCGTGGACGTTCATATTGGGGAAGAGGGCATAGGACTGGAAGATGATCCCGAAATCACGCTGTTGAGGCATGAGGTCATTTATGATCTTTCCGTCATAGATGACCTGCCCCTCCGTTGGGGTCTCGAAGCCGGTGACCATCCTGAGTATGGTTGTCTTTCCACAGCCACTGGGACCCAGAAGGCAGACGAACTCCCCTGCCCTTATTTCCAAATGAACCCTATCAACGGCCACAAGGGTCCCGAAGATCTTGGTGAGATTCTCCAGCTTCAGATCCTTTGACATCCTTTCCCTCGATATTCAATCCTCAACGAATTCTTCCATTTCAGGGAAAACTGTCTTGGTGTTAATAAATGAATCCGGTCTTCCGTTTCATGAAAGCCACAGAAACGAAATGAGCGAAATAGACGAAACAAACGAGTCCAACCAGTGAACATTCTCATGTCTTCTGTTCATACCTTTTGGAAAAGGGCGGGGAAGAGAAGCAAAGCCCCGCCCTTTTCCACACGCCCCCGCCCGTGGTTATCTCAAGAACAGGTCCTGCCATACGATCAGAATCTCACCCCGGTTTGTCGATTGCCACGGGAAATCCATAGGCGCCAGCTTGATGGTCTTTAACTGGGGAAGGTCCGATGGACCGGAAATTCCGGGAAGGGTTACACCGAGCTTAAATTTGGCATATTCCCTCATGGCATCCTCGCTGATAGCCCAATCGAGGAATTTCTTCGCCTCCCTCGGGTGCTTGGCCCCTTTCAAGAGGGCATTGGACTCCAGTTCATAACCAACACCCTCCGCCGGGAACACCATCTCCACCGGGAACCCCTTTTTCTTGAGCTGTGAGTATACAAAGGCGAAAGAGGCCCCAATTGCAAATTCCCCGGCAGCGGTGAGCTTTGCCGGTTTTGACCCACTCTTAATGTACTGGGCCATGTTTTTGTCCAGTTTTTTGAGGAAGTCCCATCCCTTGTTCTTATTCACCGGTTTTGTAGCATAATCCGGATCGAGCATTTCCAGAAGGCTCGCTACCTGTAAGAATCCCGTCCCTGAGCTTGCGGGGTTTGGCATGACGAGCATCCCCTTGTAGACGGGGTTCAAGAGATCTTCCCAGCCCCTGGGTTTGGGTAGGTTGTGCTTTTTCATCACCTCCGTGTTGAGGACAAAGGCGGCGGCATAGAGGTCGATGGCTGTCCAATAAGCATCCGGATCCTTGAACTTATCAGGAATCTTGGCCCATCCCTTGGGTTTGTATTTTACCAGCAAGCCCCTATCGGCGAAATCGGCCATATTGGTCACTGCCCATCCCCAGATGCAGTCCGCCTGGGGATTTTTCCTCTCCGCCAGCATCCGTGCGCCGAGTTCTCCCGTTGACAACCGAATAGTCTTAATATCCAAATCCGGTAGCTGTTTCTTTGCCAACTTGAGATACTCAACCGTCTCATCTGTCTCCATAGAAGTGTAGACGACCACCGGCTCTTTCGCCGCCATTGCCCCGCCAGCGAGAAGAGAGCCGCAGAGAAAAAGGGACAACGTGATAACTGATGTAATCTTTAGCTTTTTCATCTCATCCTCCTTTATCTTTGCATCCAGGCTTCCGTTTAATTACCACCACCCCAAATGGGCCGAAGCCCTTTGGGGGAGGGCATCGAGCCTTTGAGGGCTTAATCATATGTATCCCCCCTTTCGCAGTTTACTGTTAAGGAATGAAGCCTTGAGCTGTGAACACCGCCTCTTTGCATTGAAAATCGAAGAAGCGATGCAACAGTCAGTGTCGGTGGATGAGCCCAAACGATTATTTTCAAGCGAGACTCGGGTTCACTGTTGTCGCCAAGGCGATTTATGCGCTTACGAACCTATACAATATATCCCTTTGTGTCAAGTTTTTTTATTTCCCCCTGGGATTTATTCCTGATTTTTCCCGAACAAGCAGCCGATTAAAAATACCTAGACATCCGGGAGAAAATTGGTTATATTACGGCTTGGAATTCAGCTCATTGGTCGGGGCGTGGCGCAGCCTGGTAGCGTACTTGCATGGGGTGCAAGTGGTCGCCGGTTCAAATCCGGCCGCCCCGACCATAATTCCCTTATCTCGCAGATCACCTCTTTTCCCCGAAAGGTTTTCCGTAACGTTGATCTCTTCCATAAGTTTATAAGTTTATGGGAGCATATACCGAAAACGAAACCACGATCGAAGGGAGCAGTGCCCTATGAAAATTTTCGTCACTGGTGGCACCGGCTTTGTGGGGAGAAATCTCGTTTCGAGATTGGTAGGTGAGGGCCATGCCGTAACGGTGCTGAGTCGATCGGAAAAGGTTGCGGAAAGACTCCCGGGAGGAACATCCATCGTGCAAGGTGATCCTACCGAGGCAGGAGTTTGGCAGGAGTTCCTCAAAGGACAGGAATGTATTATCAACCTTGCCGGGACATCCATATTCAGCAAGTGGACACCGGAGACGAAGACATTGATCATGGAAAGCCGAATTTCCACGACCCGCAATATCGTTGATGCGATGGAACCCACCAATGGGAGGGATCTGGTCCTTTTCAGCACATCTGCGGTGGGCTACTATGGGTTTCACGGGGATGAAGAGCTCACGGAGGAATCCCCTCCCGGGAATGACTTTTTGGCCCGGGTTGCAGTAGAGTGGGAAAACGAGGCCTTGAGAGCTGAGGAGAACGGAGCGAGGGTCGTTATCACCCGTTTTGGTATTGTTCTCGGCGAAAAAGGAGGCGCATTGGGTCAGATGATGTCGATTTTTCGAAAGTATCTGGGAGGACCCCTCGGGAGTGGAAATCAGTGGTTTTCGTGGATCCACATGGAAGATCTCGTAGGGGCATTTGTATTTCTGATGGCCCATCGCGAGATTTCGGGCCCGGTTAACTTGACTTCTCCCAATCCTATCAGAAACAAGGAGCTGGCAAAGGCCCTTGGAAAGGCCATGCACCGGCCTTCGTTCCTCCCCGCACCGGGATTTATGCTGAAACTCATCCTCGGGGAATTTGGTTCCGTACTGCTGGAGGGACAGAGGGTTAT
>JABAOC010012768.1_pt9 | contig 19610 bp, 23 predicted proteins | sample 7062161 | NCBI WGS metagenome assembly JABAOC01 (sample SAMN14538625, study PRJNA623070) | marine sediment metagenome | biome: marine biome [ENVO:00000428]; feature: marine pelagic biome [ENVO:01000023]; material: deep marine sediment [ENVO:00002113] | place: India: Gulf of Khambhat ... | reverse complement strand
ATTTTGACGGGTATCACATTGAACGTGATCTCAGCCTAGCTGAGCTACCACTTGTTGATCTTGGAGATATAAAATGTAAAGATCTTGAGACGATCCTCAGCGGTCAAACAATTAGACTCCTCCAGGATCGTGTTAGAGAAATTTATTCCGTTGTTGGTGTCTTAGACTTTCTTCTGATAGCTGGTGGAGATCATCTTATAACAGCGACATCCTTCTTACCTTCTAAGCCCAATAACTCAGTTTTACTCTGGGTGGATGCGCACTTCGATTTGATGGACGCCTACCCTGATGAGAAAAAATGGACAAATTCGACGGTTCTCCGACGGACAATTGAACTTACATCCATTCCCCATGAAAATGTCTGGATAATCGGCACTCATGGTTATGATCACGGGCCTGAAGAACTAGAATATATCCGCAAAAATGGTATCAACTACTATCCTTTACACAAACTTCGATCTAATATTCAGAGTATCCTCGAAAATATCCGGAAGATTGTATCAGATAAGGATTTTGTTTATTTGAGCATTGATATAGACGTTTTAGACCCTGCTTATGCGCCCGGTACCTTAGCTCGGGCTCCTGGAGGCTTATCCCCTCAAGAACTTTTCTATCTTATTCGCACATTCGCTCCCTATCTAGATGTAATGGATCTAGTCGAAGTCTACCCAAACCAAGATCCGCTAGGAATAACAGCTGAGATAGCTGTCGCATCTCTTATAGAAGCCAGTGCCTATAAATTTCGAATATAAAATTTTAAAAACATCACATAGTTGCTCTCACGTTCGGGAGTGTATCAGAATGGATGTATTTGAAGCAATTCAGGGCAGACGCAGTATTCGGAAATATCAGACTAAAGAGATCTCTGAGGAGTTAATCACTAAACTCCTTTCTGCAGCAATTATGGCTCCTAGTGCAGGCAACAGGCAAGCTTGGGAATTCATTATTGCTCGTGATCTTAAAACAAAAAAGGCTCTTGCACTAGCAGCTTATGATCAATTATTTATCGCAAACGCTCCTGTTGTAATTATTGTGTGTGCGAATCAAATGCGTTCTGCCCAAAGATATGGATCACGAGGAGTAGAACTCTATTGTATCCAAGATAGTGCTGCTGCGATCCAAAATCTATTACTTATGGCGTATAGCCTAGGATTAGGAACCTGCTGGGTAGGTGCGTTCAATGAATCAATGGTTTCCAAGCTTCTGGAAATCCCAGAGGGGATTCGTCCGGTCGCACTCATCCCCATAGGATACGCAGCACAGGTCTCCCATCCGCCTCCTCGACTACCACTTGAGAGGGTAATACACCGAAAAAAATTCTGAAACGTCAATCAATGCCCTTCTAATATTAACAAACGTCTCATTTCTCAACTGTAAAAGCTAGTAATTACAGACAAGACGTTTAAAATATTACAATGTAGACTCGAAAAATAGAACCTCTATGAATTTATTGTCAAAAATGATAGATATTTCAGCAAAAGGTATCAGTTTAACATTGCTTTATACAATAAAAAAGATGAACGAAAAGGAATCACCTTTATTTTTCCTCTTGTAGTCGGTATAAAATCACCATTGAAACTCCCAAAGGAATACCTATCCTCTCAGAAAGTTCTTCAGGCGTGATATCTGGTTGAGTTGGAACTATATTTTCGCGTACATAAGCTAAACGGTTGGAATATAAGTTATCTTTTTCAACGGTTTCAATTAATACCTTCCAGAGGGGATTTGCCTCGATAGTGTCGGATAACGTATCTTCAACCTGCGGCTGCTTATCAGTCTCAACACTTGGGGCTCGAGGACTCGTTTTTGTACTGCTAACTTCTCTCCTGCGATCTTTCTTTATCCATTGTTCAAGACCCGACAAGTAAATACCTCATCCATTTGCATAAGGACTTTCTGTTACCCAAAAAAAAGTTATTGTTGTTTGGGAAAAGCTTTAAATAGAAATGATTAGATGAATTATAATGTTCTAAAACCCCAATCGGATTGATAGCACGACTCTACTGTGAGCTGTTTTAAAAGATGAACAACCATTGGTTGCTAAATGGGGGTCCTGACTGACTAAGGAGGGCATTAGTCGATTGGATAGATATGGCATCAGAAGGCTTGTTCTTGATGTGTTGAAGCCGCATAATCCAACTATCGTATTTCTAGCAGACCATTTATGCACTCAGGAAGAAATTAAAGGGGTTAACATCACCGTTGTAGAAGTGGATGCAGAAACAGAATCAGTGAAAATCACAATTGACGGGTCCAAACTGGACTTTGAGAAAATTAGAATGGAACTTGAAGACCATGGGGCAGCCATCCATTCCATTGATCAGGTGGTCGCAACAAAAGACAGCTTCGAACGAATAGAACTCGTTGAAGAAGCTCTAACTCCGAATAACCAGTAACCCTGCAAAACACCAATTCTTGATTGAATCCCCTATCTGGCTAGAATACGTGTTTATAAATGCCAAGGGCAATACAAACGTAATGTCAATCTACATTACGCAAGGAAGATATTGGTGCCCATAATCAAAAAGACAATTCTTTCAACGATAACTTGAAGATTCACAAGACAAAAGCTTGATAGGTTGTTGGGAATTCAAAGTTGCTGAAGGGGTAATATACATGGCTGAAGAGAGTGTAATAGAAGAAGAAAAACAGGAAGAAGAAGAGAAAGAGGCAAAAGAGGAAAAATACAGACAAGCTGGGAAAGTTGCACATGATGCTCTTGTGAAAGCAAGAGATATGATTAAACCTGGTGCAAAATTGTTAGATATCTGTGAAAAAACTGAAGATTTTATCCTACAGCAAGGATTCGGGATTTCTTTTCCGTTTAATATAAGTATTGATAATCTTGCAGCGCATTATACCTCCCCGCCAGATGATGAAGGAATTATTGGGGAAAAGACCATTGTTAAGATTGACGTCGGTGCTCACAAAGACGGATATGTGGCAGATACAGCTTTTACAGTCACCTTGGATGAGACACTCACTCCACTTGTCGAAGCCGTTAATCAAGCTTTGAAGCATACAATAGAAATGATTAAACCCGGTATAAAAACAAATGAAATAGGGCGAATCATCGAAGAAACCATCAAAAATTATGGATTCCGACCTATTCGTGATCTTTCAGGCCATTTAATAGATCAATATGACCTACATGGCCCGAAAATCATTCCAAATATTACACTTCCCCACGGCAAAGCCTTTGAGGAAGGCGAAGCCTATGGACTTGATATTTTTGCAACAACTGGGGCGGGAACTGTGCATGAAGACCATAACAAATGCTTCATCTTCTCCCTCTTACCAATCCGGGTGAGGGCGCGAAGCAAAGCTACCCGGAAAGTTCTTGCTTATATTGCTCGGGAATATAAGCAATTACCCTTCTCCGAACGAGCTCTGCGTCGTGAATTTAATGCAGCTGAAACTAAATTCGCTTTACGCGAACTCCAATCGCAGGGAACCCTGCGGAGATATCATGTCCTTTCAGAGGCGAAAGATGCAATGGTAGCCCAATCTGAGCATACCATCCTAATCACAGCAGATGGAGTGGAAGTGACAACACTACCTAGTGACTCCTCCCTCTGGGACTTTTTAGAGTAAGTATCTTTAAATGAGTGAAGTAGGACTGTTTTCTCTTATCGGGCTTTGTATTCTAAAAGGACCTTACATCATTCCATAATCAATCTAATGCCCAATAGGGATTCTTGATGTAGGCATAAGCATTCTTGGCAGCAATTGCTCCATCGGCGGCGGCTACTATTGTAAGTTTTGTATCCCCACATGAAAGATCTCCTATTGCATAGATACCCTCAATATTGGTTCGCATATGACGATCCGTTATGATACACCCTTGTTTATCCGTTTTAAGACCCAATTTCGCAAATATTTCTGTATTTGGGGTAAGTCCAACAGCTAGGATCACCCAATCAATTTCAAGGGAGAATTCTTGCTGTTTAACATTATTCCAGAGTATTACATGGTCCACTGAAGACTCCCCCTTTATCTCACGAAGTTCTGTATTATATAGAACCTTAACTTTTCCACTCGTGAGAACTCTTTCTGTGTTTGCTTCCTTCGCCCTGAACGCATCCCTTCGATGTACGAGAGTGATCTCTGCTGCAAGATGAATTAAATCCAGGGCGGCATCTATAGCGGTATCTCCACCACCGACTATTAGTACCCTTTTCTCTATGAAGTCTTCGGGATGAGTTACATAGTATGACACACCACGATTCGCCCTGCTGAACTTGCGTTCCCCTGGAATCCCAAGATCTTGAGGCCTACTTCCCGTGGCAAGAATAACGACTTTACTCGTGTACTCCTCTTCCGTCGTTTTTACACATCTGTCCATCGAGATGTCTATAACTCGCTCATTATTCATCCATACGATTTGGGCTTCTCTCACTTGGCCTAGCATGTCTTTGACTAAATCAAGTGGTAGAATTCCTCCAGGAAACCCTGGATAGTTGTATATTCGCTTGTGAGGATATAGGGTCGCCAAAAGACCTCCCCATGTACCACCTTCAAAAATTACAGATTTTAGTTTCCAGTCTGCACATCCAATTCCCGCTGCAAGACCTGCAGGTCCCCCACCCACAATAATGACTTCATAATCCTCATTACCCAGTGTTCCCACCTGTTGCCTATGTTATAAGTAGATTAGAGTTTGATGTCACAAAAGTTTTTCCTAAGGCGAGAGCAAAGTTTTAGTTTACTTAATGCTGAATTCACGCTTGAGCTCCGATAATGATGCCCCACTTAAGATCTGTTACCTTAAATCATGTGATTTTTGGATCCTTATAACTAAGAATGAATTTATTGGAGCAAATGTACGCCACTTTGAACACATACAATTGATTTAGCACCGACATTTCATAGGATATCTTGATGAACTATAAACTCGCTAAAATTCCAATTCTGCTCGAGACACTCAGTGTTCGTGTAATAAGAGGGTAAAAAAGAAAAAGTAAGAGTGGGTTATGCATATTCTTTATATATCTCTCTGGGTGCTCCACAGATCGGACACTTGTCTGGGGCGTCACTTTCGAGCGTGTGGCCGCACCTACCACAAATTTGTACTTTAAAAGCTCGATATTTTTCCCGTTATCTGCTATGCTCTTTGCGCGTTGGNNGCGTTGGTACATTTTTGCATGGCATCTCTCCTTTTGATACGCTTAGCCTCCTCTATGATAGGATTTTATAATAGTCTAAACACTCCAAAGAGGGCCTAGATCGCTGTTAAGACAAAAAAAAACACGTTTTATATAATTTTGATGTGATGTATGTAAAACCGAAGGACTCCCAATACGCTTTTACGAGATTAGACGACTGTGATTTCTCAGTATGGTTGAAATATTTGTAAGATCCCTCATTATAGATGCAACAGCGAGCAACCTAATACGAACCTTTATTAAATTCATTAGAATCAACGGGCTAGGGCTGATAAAAATGGGGAAAGAAAATGATGAATTCCTATCTATGTTGGAAAAACATAGAGAACTAGAGCTGAATAATGTACAAATGAGTAAAGAAAAAGAAGAACAACTCAAGAGTGCTGGCGCTAAGCTCATGCTATATCAAATTCGAATGGATTCAACCAAACACGCGAAGATCTTGCAGACTTTAATCGATACGATCAAAGAAGGAACTCCTGAATACTTATGGGATTATCGAATCGATAGATATGTGGGACAAGTCGCTACAGAGCGTTTATTACAAAAACATGTCGAAATAGAGGAAGAAATGATTCAACGTCATGAAGCTGCTATCAAAAAGACAGACAACCCAGGAATACAGATGATACTTCAGCATATTGTTGAAGACGAAAAACGCCATCACAAGATGTTGAAGGAAGTTATTAAACAACTACATAAACTAGGTCCTTGATCCCACAATACCGGACTTTATTTAAACTGCAATGTTGTATTAGACTTTTCAGTCTTTAAGGATCTGAAAACTAAACCTGTGATGATTGAAGCAAACTTAAGGGTATTAGATGAACCCCAGTCTGGTGCAGCAGCTGCTGATCTGTATCAGTTGTTGCTGATTACAATTGATAAAAAGAAGGAGGATTCAAAATTTGAGTCAAACTGAAAAAAATGTTCAAGCAGCTTTTGCTGGTGAAAGCCAAGCTAATCGAAAATACCTTGCTTTTGCAAAGAAAGCTGATCGTGAAGGATATTCGCAAATCGCTCGTCTCTTTCGTGCCGTTGCTGCAGCGGAAACTATCCATGCGCTTGGCCATCTGAATATACTGCGGGGCGTTGGATCAACCGTAGAGAATCTCAAAAATGCTGTTGACGGGGAAATCTATGAGATCAAGGAGATGTATCCGTCATTTATCGAGCAAGCTAACAAGGAAGGAGAGAAGAGAGCAGCTCGCAGTTTTGAATGGGCTCTAGAGACTGAAAAGGTGCATGAACAACTTTATGCTGCGGCTATTGACACACTTGGAGCTGGAACCGATCTACCGGCAACAGATTACTATGTTTGTGGAGTATGTGGATACACGTTTGAAGGAGAAGCCCCTGAGAAGTGTCCCATTTGTGGTGCTTCGCAAAAGATTTTCTTTAATGTTGAATGAATCAAAAGGGACCTCCAATCCCCTTATTTTTTTCTTCCTTAACGGGCTTGAATACGAGATATTGATATGAGAAAAAAGAAGTTCCTTGACATTGTTTAAGTTGGCTATAAACTCCTGTCGAAGGTACAAAAACAGTAACAATACAAATGTGACACCAATCCAAGATTTTCCAAACCCAGCTCCTCTAACCAAATCTTTTTTCTCAAACTCATTTCTCTTGATTTCTGCTGTCTGCATTTCAGGAAGGACTTCCCATGCCGGAATATGTGGATATTGTGGACGAAAATGATCACATTATAAGACGTGCAACAAGGAAAGAGATGCGGATAAAAGGCTTAAGGCACCGGGGAACCGCTATTTTAGTTTTTAATTCACTTGGCCAATTGTTTGTGCATAAACGGTCAGCTACAAAAGATGTGTTTCCTGGGTTTTACGATATCGCCGTGGGGGGAGTTGTCGAAACTGGAGAAACGTATGAAGCCTCAGCAAAGCGAGAGTTAGCCGAGGAAGTGGGGGTCACTGATGCTGAGTTGGAGTTCCTCTTTAAATTGCAGTATGAATCCCCAATTCACAAATGTTTTACAGCAATCTATTCGTGTGTATATGATGGTCCCCTAACGATCCAAGATGAAGAACTCGAACAAGGCAGCTTCCTCGATCTTGATCAAGCCAATGATCTTGTTGCTCAAAAGAAGGTTTGTCCCGATAGTATTCAAGTCTTCGAGCGTTTTTTGCAACATATACAAAACCAGCGTTACTCCTCGAAAAATGAACAGTCTAGGGGTAAAGACCGTCAAGCAGACTGAATTGTCAAATAAGATTAATATCACTGCTGGGTATAGAGCACTTTTTCATGCATGCAATAAAACCTTTTTAAAATTCTTAGACGAACGTGTTTTGTAGTTTTGTACAGATTAATTGTTTTTTAAGGTGTAGGGTGTTCTAACGGGTATTTCCTGTTGAAACCCTGCTATTGAAAGAATTGTTACTCTTATGAAGGAGGGAAGGGCCTTCCTTAGGAATTCTGGCTTAGTAATATGGTTGATTGTACCTAACTGTGGGACTTTACTATAGGAATACAATGATAGACTAATCTATTTTGAATTGTGAGAGGTTATATCTTAGCAATTGTTCCCGAAGACCTTGCTTAGACAATAATCTCCCAACACATAGTAATAACAGCGCTTAGGATAATGACCAGTAAGACTACGTGAAGTGGCTTTGGATATCACAATTTATAGAGGTCAATGTTGCCGTTCGAGGTCTGAATGGTCAAGTCATAGCCCCCGCTGCCCAGTGTACCCTCTATACGGAACGACGACGACTCCTTGATGGTTAGTTGGATTTCATGAACTGTTATCCTTCCGTTTGAAGTGCTCATCACAACATCCGCATCCAGATCAGCGGCTACGTAGACGGTTACTGCCCCATTACTTGTAATGATCTCTAAATCGTTGCTGAGTGCCGGGATCCCCACCTTAATCCAACCATTGCTGGTCGAGACTTCTCGAACACCGGTTACATCTTCGATCTCAATAAAACCGTTACTTGTCGAAGCCTTCACTGAACCGTCCACATTCTTTACGGTGATTCCGCCATTAGTGGCATGTAATGTGGTGTCCCCGGTGGTATCCGTCAGTATAATCTCCCCGTTTGTGGTTTCCAAGCGCTCCACTGCGATTTCTTCTGGGACCTTGATCTCATATTCTACTGACACTCTAATTGTTCCCAAACTTGGGTGTATCGTCTTTATCACCATATTGGCTCCGGTACTCACTTCGATACTAACTTTATCCAGTTCATCTTGTCCATATTGCGTCTTCATGAGGGCATATACTTCCACTTGATCCTTATCCCATGAAGTGACGGAGATAGCCCCGTTTATATTATCGACCTCTAGTTTAGTCCCGGACTCCACCTCGTAGGTTTTTCGGAACTCTTCTGTGGTGTACTCCCCGGGAGTGGTCTCAGGTTCAAACTGTCCAATGCATCCACTTAACCCCATCACAAGGATTAGGGAGAGAAAACCCAGTGTGAACCAATACTTGTGCTCCATACTCTTTTCACGAATCATAACAAATCACTTCTGCTATTTAGGTAAATTTATACAACAGTTTATTCCCTTCCAGGTGCAATCATTCTCTTCCTATAATCCTCATATAAGAGTATTCTTAGAGTCAATCGCTAGTCGAGAAGCGGACAAAGAGTTCATCTGTTATCTGCCCTACTACACCCTTCCTTATTCATGGACTGGGAACTACGCTCATTGTGTTGTTGTGTTTGGAATCAATGAGGAGGCTGGTCTGGCACATGTGGCCGACTGGAGTAGCCAGCCTCTATCCCTAACTATGGAGGAATTGGCTAAGGCTCGTGCTGCCGTACCTGGACGACGGCACATCGCAACAATTGTTGAACCTCCTATGGAAGTGAGACACTTGGAGAATGCGATCCGTGCTGGCATCCGTGATTGTTGTCAGGAACTAATAAAGCCTTCAGCGGCAAGTGCCCTCTTCGGAGTACAGGCCCTCGAGAAATGGGCCAAGCGTATTGCGAATCCGAAAGATAAGAAGGGGTGGCAGCAATTGTTTTCAGACCACGAGCGCCTCTTTGACGTTCTCACGCAAGTACATGGGTTAGTTGAGTTCTTCAACTCCTCCGGAGGAGCCCTCCGTGCGGCCTACGCAGATTTCCTTGAAGAGGCAAGCGATGTTATCGGCGAAGCTAAACTGAGGAATATATCCAAACTTTACCGGGATTTAGCTGGTAAATGGACCGACTTCGCGAAAGTGGTGCTCCCTGATTCAGTTCCCTTGTTCAAGAATGCCCGTCTCGCAGCAGTGAAGTGGAACGAAATCTTCATCACGAAGGGGCAGTCTTTACCCCACGAGCTGGAGAAGGCAGCAGAGAATGTTCGGTCTATTCGAAGGCAAGCGAGCGAGTCCTTCCCGTTAACAGAGATGGAGGTCTTGGATCTTCTAAAAAACATTAGTAAACATCTACTGGAGCTCTATAAAAGTGAGATAAAGGCACTTGCTGCCTTAAAGTCTATAGTTTAGTGTTTTTGAAGAAAATAATAGTGTGATAGGCTGGTGCTCCCCTAAACCGGCCTAAACTTCACGTTCTATTGCTTCTAGCGCTCTGGATGCTTGAGTCGTCGCAGAAGAGATCGCTTTTGTAATCTTTAAGAGCNNAAGAGCGCATCATCGATTTCTTCACGCTGGAAATGTTCTTTCGATTCATCAAGTTGTTCACTGGCCTTTTTTAGGTAATTCCTATCTGAAATATGTGCTGCGCGTTGTATTTCGTCACCAAACAATTCATAGATCCATTCTATGCTGTCTTTGATTGAGATCTGTTGATCCCAGCCACTATTCATAAACTGTTCAATTCCTTTTGCCAGAAGAATTAAAAATGTCTTGGCTGATTCGGCATAGCTAAATGCATATACATGTTTCAAAGTATCTTGTGACATGATCCCACCTGCTCCTATAGGCAATACCACTCTTCAGGTGAAGACAGTAGAATATATTTTTGTGTACGGTAGGGTGCTTCTCCTCTCTAAAAGTGGTTTGATCATACTAATCGATTTAATGTTTTAGTGAGATAAATGGCTCTTGAGAAGCTCCCACGAGCGAAGTTAGCGAATTTATCGACTCCAATGGAATCCCTATCCCTGTTTTCTGGTTATTCTCGATAAACTCTCATCTATCATCCCGCCTTGTTGATGAGTGGCTCCAATAGAATCAAAATCTTGTTTCTCAAAGTTATAGTAGATAATAAGAAGTCCTATAACAATAAGAGCTCTATTCAGGATTATTCTGGCATTCATCAAAACAACAATGAGCAGAGAATTATTTCAATAACTCAAGACGGTAAAGATCCACTCGTCGATCTTGCAAGAAACTATGGCTATCTAAGTTGCTCAAGAAGACCTTGATCTCCCGTGTGGTTTTGACATGATACATGGGCGAATCGGTTCGTGAGGCTCTTAGCCATTCTAGATCAAGGTCTGCAACCAACACTTGTTCTTCTGGTCCTGCTTCGGCAATGACTTCATTCTCCAGTTTTGGAGAGACAATTAACGTCCCAACAGCATGCTGTTCGGCACTACCTGCACTTACTATGAAGCAATTATTTTCAATGGCTCGTACGCGGACAAAATCACGCCATGGTGTGAGAAATGGACCTGGCATTCTTCCAGGCACGAAAATGATCTCTGCCCCATGGAGGACTAGAAGTCGTGGAATCTCTGGGAGCATGATATCATGACAGATCGTTAGACCGAGGGTACCAAATATAGTGCTGACCACTCCAAGGGTATTGCCCTCCGAGCATTTCGAAAATCCTGGTTCCCAAGGGAAAAGCTGAATTTTCCTGTAAATTGTTTGGATCGCTCCGGATGGAGCAATAAGGGGTGCACTGCTATACTTTTTCCCCTCTTTCGTTTCATAGAGATTTCCAATCACATAAACAGCATGGTCTTGCGCAAAATCTTGCAATATTGTAGTCGTTGGTCCAGGGATGGGTTCAACGGTCGCAGCTCCCACAAATAACTCTGGTAAACAAATAATCTCGGCATCTTGCTCCACAGCTTGTTCCATTAGTCTCACAGCTGTTAAAAGGTTAGCTTCCCGCGATCTGACAGATTCTCCAGTTATTTTCATCTGGATAGCTCCAACACGTACCAATGCGTCCACCATACATACATTCTTTATGTACTCGCTTTTTTCATTGGAATTAAAAACTCCTTGAATTCGGCGGAGAGGGAGATGGAGAGTTGGGGAATATGGATTATGAGGGAAAGGCATAAAGAGCTGAGAAAAAAGATTATTGAGCCCCAGATGAGCCCCTCACTTCGTAAGGAAACCTGTGTGGAAAAATAAAGCCGCAAAGGTTTGTGTATGACCCCCTCCTCGTGGATCTTACGAGCATCAAGAAGCTAAAAACTGATACTCGAACATAATTAATAATTAGGAGAAATCACAACCCCAAAATAAAACAACTAAGGAGGAACTCGAGATAGTAAGTGAATTTTTTGTGCTATTAGGTGTCTTGATCATAATAATTGTTTTGTTGTATTTACTCAGCGGGATTCGGGTGTTGAAGGAGTGGGAACGCGCCCCGGTCCTGCGGTTAGGGCGCTATTCAGGGATGAAGGGTCCCGGTGTTATCTGGATCATTCCGGGCATCGATCGCATCCCTCAGAAGGTTTCGACACGGATCCAGACGTATGCTTTTCGATCCGAACAAACTTTGACCCGAGACAACGTTTCCGTTAGTGTCGATGCGGTCATGTACTTCCGTCCCGTCAATGTTGAAAAAGTCATCCTCGAGGTGGAAGATTACTTTGCAGCTACACAATGGGCGGCTCAAACCACCCTGCGAGAGGTCATGGGCAAAGTCGAACTCAACCAACTCCTCGCCGAGCGGGATGAGATCAGCACCCACCTCTCAGAGATTATTGACGAAAAAACTGAACATTGGGGGATCAAAGTCACTTCCGTCGAAGTCCGGGATGTGGTCTTACCCCAGAGTCTGGTGGATGCTATGGCTCGCCAAGCGGAAGCCCAACGGGAACGTCAAGCACGAGTGACCTTAGCTACAGCTGAAGCGGAAGCCGCTGGCAAGATGGTTGAAGCTTCAAAGAATTATCTCGACAATCCTGGAGCCATGGAGTTACGTTGGATGAACTTACTCTACGAAGCGACCACCCAAGGCAGTGCAACGATCATCATGGTTCCCGCAAATGTACCTACGGTTGGAATCAGTCATCCTTTAGAAGTCTTTGGGATGCAAAAGATAACAGAAGAATCCAAAAAGGGTCAACAATCCAAATAAGTTCGAATCAAGGAGGGAGAGATACCACCTTTTTTTACTTTAGAAACCTAGAGTGATTCGAAGAAAAACTTACACTAAGATATAATCCCTCTTTTGCTGCTCGGGAAGATTTGGCGGGATTACTCCTTCCCACTTTATTGAGAGGAGAATAAGAGTAGTTGGAACCTTTCTTGCTTCCTAAGTAATAAGAGGATTCTTGTTCATCCCCATATGGCGATTCCAAAATATTCCGCCTAATGACTGATTCTCTTGGAAGGATGGTCTGTTCAGTACCCTTGTGTTTTGTGCTTGTGGTTGGGGGTTTATTCAACTGGTTCGTAGACTTTGAGTCGCCGAGAATCAATGATTAAGCGTAATTTGCCACGACGAGACATGTCTTGTAACAGCTGTTTTGCTGTACTTACTCGGATATCATATCTGCTGGCTATCATGGAAGGAGTGATGGCTCGCATTTTTACAATTTCATTTTCAACCGTTTCTTGACTCCCAGAATCTAGATTCAGCTGTCTGCTGTGGGAGGTGTATTCAAAGCTCTTTCCCCACTTCCGTTTTTTTCGGACCTTGTCAGTGGATGACACCTGAAATTCCTCTCTCGCGAATCTTCAAAACGTTGGTATTTGCAGGGGTATTTTTCCTTTGCGCTTTACGAAATCATCGCAGAAACCTAAGTTAGCCCCTTATTATTGAAGTCATTGAAGTTATTAACACGATTATAGTAGATGATTTAGGTGATCCTTGCGGTATCATTCATTGAATTTTCATGAGGTGAGCCGCCCAAATTTGGCAACAAAAAATCCAGCACAATCATCGCGATGGGGCCAAAACCGCACCGATTTCGGTCCAGAATGGAGGATTTTCTCGTGAATACCCTTTGTAAAACCTTTTCTGTTTAAAGGGGTTGTGTACAGTTGAATCCGATCAAGAAACGAATCTATCAACTCTTCTCCTTCTTCAGGCATAGTGGAACAGACACTGTAGATTCCAATTCCCCCTTTTTCTAAGAATTCAAGGGCTTTTTCGAAAAGTAAAAGTTGGAACCGAACCCGTTGAAGTACCACTTTGAGATCGACTCGCCATTTGTTATCTGGGTACATATGGAAAATGCCTGTTGACGAACAGGGCGGATCTAGGAGGAGTCTATCAACTTGTGTTGGTTTCAAATCGCGGACATCCCCAATCAGAGGTTCAACAATCGATACGCCCGCCCGCCGCACAATGTGTTTCAACGCCATCATTCTCTTTTTTGAAAAATCAACTGCAATTATTCGCCCTCGATTTTCCATTAATTGAGCAATCAGGGTGGTTTTCATGCCTGGAGCACTACACATATCGAGAATCGTCTCGCCTGAAGCAGGATCTAACGCATGGACCGCTCCACAACTCGCTTTATCTTGGGTGAAGACGTGACCTTCTTTATAGGGGGCAGTCAATATGACTGGCGTATCCTTCCAAGAAACAATTCGCAAAAGATCCGGAAACTCCGTATCTTCTTCTAGTATGATGTCTGCCGCCTCAAGTTCTCGAATCGCTTTTTCTGTTGTGGTTTTCAATGTATTAACTCGGACCCAGATGTTTTTTAATTCATTATTAGCTTCCATTAGCTGTAAACATTCCTCCTCTCCCAGTAGGCTTGTAATATGCTTGACAAACCAAACTGGATGGACGTATTTTAAAGCCAATTGCTGTGCTATTGTTTTTTCTGCATAGATTTCATTAAGGTCAATTGCTCCAATGCGAAACAACCGTGTGACAAGGTAGCGAACCTCTACCTCCTCTCTCTTCCCATTTAAGATCTTTTCAATCTGTGTTGCGACGGATTCGAGAGGATCATCAAGAATCCGAATCATATACGTGGCAATCCTAAAGAGATTTGTAACAAAGAGATCCGGCTCTGTGTCTTTGAACATCCGCTTAACGAATTCGTCTAAAAAATTCTTACGTCGCACCGTTTCCATCGAATAGTGGTATATTGCATTAAAAAGGCCGCGATCTCTGAAATCATTCTCCGCCCACATTTGATAGAGACACTTTCGGCTCGAATTGCGGGAGACGCTTGCTTGGGTCAACACTCGTGCCGCTAACTCCAATGCTTTCAACCTACCCCCCTCACATTACCGCTTCATGTCTTCCCTCTAAAACTTTAAGGTTTCACCATTAATAAGGCAATCCCTTTAGTGTCACTAACTCAAGTATCCTAGTCCTTCAGTGTTTCTTCCTCTTTGGTCTATCAACTGGATAAACCTCTTCCACCACACACCGAAACAGGCCGACATGGATGAACTTCCCTTTAAATGCGTGCGTTTGGAAATAACAGATTACACACATTTGATTCAGACCTAGACCAAAAATACCTTTTTGTTATTGGATTGGAGGAAAAACACAATCTCTTAAGCTGATAATTCAAATCCCCTTTTTCTTTATGTGACCGTTTTTCTTTCTTTAAATTCTGAATAGAATTTCGTGGTCCGCTTTTACGGTTGAAGTCATTAATACTTTACCTTTTGACTGTTTTGCCTCCTGAAAGGGGCAAAAAGGTGATATTTCATCTCATTTCGAAGCCTTTTTGATTGAGTTGTGCTAGAATGTTGGTGGAGGAGAAGGAATTCACATATTAAGGAAAAGGCCGAGACTCGATCTATTAGCTTAAATATTTATTAGCCTAGTTATCATAAAAAGTGCAGGATCGCGTTATGAATTCCTCTCAATAATCAATCTAGGGGGGAAAGACCCCGGATAAGGATCAACTACAACGAGGCTATCCAATGAAAGGATATGTGTTCAAAGTCCTGCTCCTCGGCGATGCCGGTGTGGGCAAAACCAGCCTAATCATGCGTTTTGTCCATAACAAGTTCAAAAGCGACTATCTGTTGACCATTGGAATGAATGTCTATTCGTATACATTAGAAGTAGATGGGTACCGGGTGAGCTTGTCCATTCATGATATTGGTGGACAGAAGCGTTTTGAATCCTTTCGGCAGATCTTCTATAAAGGAAGTAGTGGTGCTCTCTTAGTTTATGACATTACCCGTGAAGCTTCCCTCAGGCACGTCCCCCAATGGGTTAATGAATTACAAAAAGAGTGCAAACAATGTAAAGATCTAGTATTAGTGGGAAATAAAGTAGATCTGGATGAGCTTCGCGCCGTGCCATACGAAGCAGGAAAAAGACAAAGTGAACAATTGGGCGCTACAAGCTTCATAGAAACCTCTGCATTATCCGGTCAGAATGTAAAAGATGCATTTAAACACCTCGCAAAAACTATGATTCACTCTTCAAACCGAAAAACCTCTCCCTAATCGCATATAATGCCCTCACACTATGTGACTACGATACGTATAAGGAGAGTTTAAGCAACTCCCATGACACTCTCTGCTAGGAGGTGATACTTTTTCGGAGGGGACCTGACTTATTCCGTTCACTTCTATACACCTTCTTATTTACAGACCCTTACTCCGAACTGCTACTCCATGGCTCTTTTACACACTTTACTCCCAGATGTTGTTATACCTCTATGCAGATGCAGCTTGCAAAAAGATAAATAGGCTATGCCCCCGCCTTGGGCAAGAGGTATTCTCAATGTCCCAGTGGAGTCCTCCTCTTCGGCCGGGGTTAGTGAATTTACTTGGAGCCTTGTTCTTAATATTTGGTTTGTTCTTTCTCTTTCAATTCATTGCCTATGAAGAAACCAATCGCCTGAAGACTGTACCGGGCTCCCTTGCACGGCTAGTACTTGCTGCCCTCTTTCTGGGCTTTGCGATATACTTCATTTTCCTTAGTTTTGGCATTTTCGTGTGAACTTATCACTATAAATCACTATAATTATAGAGTCTTTTATCCGATCTAGAATCTGATCAATGAGTTCTACAAGCTCGCTGGGGGCTTTTTCTTTTTGGTATTTAGCTTCTTGCCAGAACTCGTGAAACTGCTCAACTCGGTGGCCTTGTAAAACATACTCGAAAGCCTGGATGGTTGTTTCAATACGATCACATATCCGGATGAGCTGGACTTCCAGACTCTCATCCGTTTCAAGGCGCTTCCAAGCGTCCTCTAGAATATCTCCAAGTTCTCCCAATTGTTGACTCAATTTGGAAATCGCTTTTCGTTCTGCATTACGTTTTCCCTGTTCCATGGCCTTACCTCCCAAGTTCGTTACCCGACGATCAATGTCATGGGTAAAACATTCCACAACATCGTGAAAAAGAGCCAATGTCAACGCCTGCTCAGTATTGATTTGCACTCCTTTTCGTTCCAAGTTTTTACAAAGTAAAAGGGTGAGTAGGGCCGTTCGAAAGGAATGATCTGCTATAGACTCGGCTTCGGCTGCGCTAACCCCCGAAAAGGCCCATCCGCTTCTCTTTAACAATTTAAGTCTGCCAATTTCTAATAAAAATCCAAGAAAGTCTTGAAACAGCGAGTTCGACCTCCTTAGTTGAGGTAATAATATTCGATTGATTAATTTCGGAAGCTTTTTGGTTGAGAATCGACATGACAATTTAACTATAGTTGGGTTATAGCGGCATTTATATTTCGTGAAACTGCTACTAAGCAGAATTGATCGGGGTTGATTATGTAAGAACTTCTTTTCTGAGCTCTTAAGCGAATAAAACGGGGTTGGTATTGGAGGTGTCCTTTCCAGAAGATCGAAAACAAGCAGTTACATCAATTCTGACCAATCTAGACAACCTTTCAGCCAAAATTGCTCATGATGTGGCGACTAAAGAAGGGATCTATACACTGCTTAGCTCTCCCAAATCACTTGTGGAAATAGCTTATGAGAATAAATATCAGAAACCTGAAATGCTTAGGGAATGGCTAAATAAGCTAGCTACATTTGGATTCCTCATCTCCGAACCTGGGTCGGATTTGTTTCAAACTCCTTTACATTTCCCGGAACTTCCAAGCCCACGCACGGAAGATTCCTTCGCCTCAGATCTGGTGATTTGGGAACACATGATTAAGCAGCTTGCTGCAGTATTCCCTGCCATGCTTCGTAATGAAACTGTAGGGATCTCTTTTGATAAAAAACCCTATATTTGGGATTCTCTAACAAGTTTGGAATCCGCTGAAACCCTCCGCGAACTGATCATTGCGCAAAGCCGAATCACTGAACATGTTGCTAAAAAAGCAACGCTTGGGGGGAAGTTCCGTATTCTCGATCTCGGGGGATTTACGGGCAACTCAACCATCACCTTAAATCGGCTCCTTCCTGAAGATGTTGAAATTACGACAGTTGTTCACAGCATGAAATATGTTCGAGCTGCTGAAGCTACCTTTGATGCTTTTGGAATAACTAATGCAGAAGTACTCAGAGTGCCTCCAATCGCTCCATTATCATTAAAAATAAACAATAAGTTTGATGCGATATTCACATTCCATCACGAAACTTATATTTCTCTCTCACGTATCCCTGATTTGGCGAAACTGTTACTCCCGTCTGGTTCTCTTGCAGGTTTTAACCCGCTTCGTGATAGAGCAGGACAACCTATCCTCCTTGAATGGATATGGAATGTGATCCCCCACTTTCCAAAGTATTCCACACGTGAGGCGTTTCGCGCCACCCTTGCGAACATGGGTTTCGCGTCCATCAATCTACAACCCGCTCCCTTGTGGACGTTCTCGGCAATTCGACGTTAGCCTTCTAATACATCTTGGGAGGCATGATCATGCAACAGGATACGCGAGCGCCTTTACTCAAAATCTTGGCGTCCATCGTCATTTCCGCTCTTATCTCGGGCATCTTCTACTATGTGCGTGAAAATTACCTCCTTTTTACGGGACTTCAGAGTTCAACGTTTCGCGCCATTCGCATGACCATCGTATATATTCTCTTTCCCTTTTGGTGGGCCATAACTAATCTAGGAACCCGTATGGGAGAATTTGGTCTCACTACAAAGAATCTGAAAGAATCCCTCCTTTACGGGAGTCTGGTTTATGCCATTGCGCTAGGGGTATTCATTTATAGTTTGAACAACTCAGCCTTTTATTCAGCTTTTGCGGGAGGGTATGAGCAGATGGCGCCATCTGAGCTCATACTAACAGGACTTCTGTTTAGTTGGATGGCGGCTGTGACAGACATCTGGACTCGCGGGTACATCCTTCTACAAATAACGAAATATAGTAATGCCACATTTGGGGTGCTAGTGCAAAATTGTACTTGGGTACTTGTCCATTTGTATGAAATTGCCATATTGGCGCCGGCGCTCTCGCTGCCGGGAGCTGTATTGCTGACACTTGTCTTGGGAACCACTGGAGATGTGGCTGCATTGAAAACCCACAATATAGTAGGCTTAGCCGTTGGACATGTGATACTAAATGTAGGCTTTATGGCATATGTGGTCTTTTAATTGGACAATTCGTTTCTGGACTATTATTTTTTAATGACTGATACGTCCCACCGTCAAGTCCCTAGATGTCCCCCCTAAATCTAATGAGTTTTTGCTCAAAAAACATGTAACAAACGAAATATGATTTGAATATCACAGAGTTTGAACTGTTTAATACAGAAACCAGAGAAACGACGTGGGCCTACCTGATTCATGGTGAGAGCGTCGATCAAGGCGTGAAGATGCTAAATGAGTTCGGAGTGAAGGATCTCTCAAGATTCAGGGTATACGCGATTAAGCTCGACCAAATTCATTCGGCGGTCTTAAAGGGCTCTGTAGTGCTCAGTATAGGAAGGGTGCACCCAAATAATCCCGAATGGAAGTATCTAAGAGTGCGCTGAAGGCGCCTTAGTAGAGAAGGACAACGGAGTAATAATCTCAATATTCATCTTTTTCGGGGAAGTAAGATATCGTTTTTCTTTTCGGACAAGGGTATGGATAATTGGGAATCATATACACCTTCAAGGAAGTTGTTCTACCCAAATGCATAAAGAACTTTAAAGAATAAATGCAAAATGGTAAAAAATAGGCAGGAAAGAACTAAAGGAGGGTTCAAAAAGGTGGCATCTTTGTATACTTTAAACCAAAAAGGTGCCATAGTAACTATGCTCGCTGCCGCGCTTTGGGGTCGTATAGTTTTAGTTTTATGGACAGGTTTCAAAATAGATACGTGGCTGATCGAGATACTGGACCTCAGTGCCTGGATATTAGTCGCGTTCTACGCCATACGATTCAAGTTGAGCTATATCGTAGGAATAGTTGGCGCAATTTACGTTTTGTTTGTTGCTCTATTTTTTGATTTTGCGTACCCT
>JABAOC010011987.1_pt11 | contig 19613 bp, 19 predicted proteins | sample 7062161 | NCBI WGS metagenome assembly JABAOC01 (sample SAMN14538625, study PRJNA623070) | marine sediment metagenome | biome: marine biome [ENVO:00000428]; feature: marine pelagic biome [ENVO:01000023]; material: deep marine sediment [ENVO:00002113] | place: India: Gulf of Khambhat ... | reverse complement strand
CGGTTTAGTCGGTTCAAGGTATTTTGCTAATAATCCTTTAATACCGTTAAGACATATCAATTTCGTGATACAACATGATATGGTTGGTATTGGCCCTATTGACGGGTTCTTGCAAGTGGATGGCGGTCAATATATCCCTAGTGCAATGCTGGAAGATATTCGTCGAGCAGCACAAAAATATGGAAATATCAATAGAATTAATGTAGGTGACAGCGGTTCAGATCATCTCGCCTTCTTAGAAAGGAATACTCGAGCCGTTAATTTCTTCTGGGATGCATTGGAAAATCATCCAAATATTCACACAACCCAAGACAGCGCAGATTTAATCAATCCTGAAATATTGGAGAAGGTTGCATTAACGACCATAGGTTACTTAATTGAATTCCTAGGGTTATTAGAGGACCTTCCAGAAACATCAGAAATAATTAAAGTATCCCCACAGCTCATTATAACTTGTCTGTTTCTCATTGGAATAATCTGGAACCGAAGTAGGAAATCAAGGAAAATAAACTGATGGTGCTTGAGATGCTTGGTGGAATGTTCGGAAAACTTCTGAAAGTGGATTTAAGTAAAGATAAAATCCAAGAATATCCAGTCCCTGAAGAAGATTTGCGAAAATATCTGGGGGGCCGAGGAATTGCTGCAACGATCATGTTAAAGGAATTCAAAGGAGGGGATGCTCTCTCTCCTAATAATCTTTTAATATTTATGACGGGACCCTTGAATGGCTTATCGTTAGCTGGTAGTGGGCGGCATGTAGTTATGTCAAAATCTCCTCTAACTGGATTCTTAGGCGAGGGTTATTCTGGGGGGTATTTTGGTACGGAAATTAAACGAACTGGATTTGATGGGATTCTGATTCGAGGTAAAGCGGATCACCCAAAGTATCTTTCAATTGTTGATGCAACCCCTGAGTTAGAAGATGCCGAATCTCTTTGGGGGAAAACAGTAGGAGAGACCCACGATTGGCTTCGTGAGAAATACAAGAATTCAAGAGTAGCATGCATTGGTCCGGCTGGTGAAAAATTAGTCAAAATCGCGTGTGTCATCAATGATCGAAATCGCGCTGCAGGACGTTGTGGGCACGGCGCAGTAATGGGATCAAAAAATCTCAAAGCGATCGTGGTACGTAGAACGCCGAAATTAGAGATTCCTGTAGTGGATGTAAAGCGCTATAGGGGAGCTCGCCGCCGCTTCGTAAAAACCCTTGACAAGACCATCAAATGGGGGAAATATGGAACGTCTGGAATAACGGCTCCCTTGAGTGATTTAGGAGTTTTGCCAACTAAAAACTTTCAGCATGGTAGTTATACTAATGTTGAGAAAATCACTGGAAGCACCTTATACGATACAATTCTCGAGCGGAGAGCGTCTTGTACGGCTTGTCCGATCCGTTGTAAGCGGGAAGTCCGAACAACATCCTTGGATGAAGAAGTATTTCCAGAATATGGGGGACCAGAATATGAGACTATTGCAGCTTTTGGTTCCTTACAACTGATCGACAATCTCTCGTTCATAGCCTTGGCCAACCAAAAGTGCAACACCTATGGTTTGGATACTATAAGCACAGGGAATGTGATTGCATATGCCATGGAAGCGACTGAGCGGGGTTTAATTAAAGGCTTCGATGGCATAGCTTGGGGTTCAACAGAAGGGGTATCCAAATTACTTGACAAAATTGCTGCTCGTGAAGGCATTGGAGACAAACTTGCAGAAGGAGTGAAGCACTTTGCAGAAACAATAGGAGGTGAAGAGTTCGCGATCCATGCGAAAGGGATGGAAGCCCCTATGCACGAACCACGCGGTAAGAAAGGTTTGGGGTTGGATTACGCAACGGCATATCGAGGATGTACTCACCTCGAAGGATTGCATGACACCGCCATCGAAAAAGACAATGCTGCTGTGGAATTGGGTGTTGTGAAAACCATCAGTCGCTTTTCAACATCTAAACGCAAAGTAGAAATTGTCCAAAATTATAATAACGCTCGATCGTTTATTAATTCACTTGTACTCTGCCATTTTGTCGTGAATACGTTTCGTGGATTCGTTGAAGAAAATTGGGTCGAGATCCGGGACGTGTTGAATGCAGTGACTGGATATAAGATAAATAGAGACACTATGTTAAAAATTGGTGAGCGTAACTACAACTTAGGTCGCCTTTTTACCATTAAGCAAGGCTTAACACGTGATGATGATGATCTCCCACCTCGTTTTAAAAATGAAGCTCTTTTATTCGGAGATCAAGAAGAGAAAATCCCACAAGAAGTCCTAGATCAAATGATCGCCAATTTCTATGAATTACGTGGTTGGAATGAGAATGGAATACCCACCCCAGAAAAGCTGAAAGAACTGGGGATTGAATGGGCCAGATAGGCGAGAATAATATCTAGGAATCAAGATATTGTTCAATAATTTCGAATATTTCGGTAGGCCGATGTAAAATAGTTATTCCTTTCATTGCTTTGAGTTTTTCAACATTCGCTATATCAACCTCTCTCGTGGTTATTATTAACGTGTCTCCAGAAGGTAAGACAGTGGTGAGAGATCCCGGTTCCTGATCAACAGGAAGAATATAAATTGGGATATTCCCTTTATGGGCTTGAGATACGGAATTCGTCACTAGTGTATCAGCAATTCCTACAACAATTTTAGCAACCGTATTTGCGGTAGCTGGAACCACCAGAAGGAAGTTATAGGCCCCCTTTTGAAGCGGTCCAGGAATGAACGGAGTATTCGCATCCTTCTCAAGAAGCAGTTTTGGAGAAATATGTTCTAACTCTTTCCATAAGCGATACATTTTCACAACTTGGACCGCTGCTTTGGATAAAAATACCGTCAATTTGAAATTATAGCGTTGAAGGGCTTCTTTCAGGACTTGAATTGTTTCAGGAAGATAGTCTCCAGCCCCAGTAATTCCCCAAGCTATTTTTAAAACCATTTTAATCACTTTTCAGAGTGTTTCTTATAAGGATCCTTTTAGGTGTCTCTTAAGTGATCCGTTTTCTCCATTTTTCGGGATAGATATTGAATGGATGCTACGAATAATTCCTAGATCTTCTTTACCTCGTTTGCATAATTTCTGCTTTAAAAAAATTAATTTTTGTGTCGATTAATAAATTAGAACAGACACGAAAAATAGCAATTCTCTTTCTAGGTGACTAAAATGAAACAGAATCAAATTCATCTGCTAGGCATTTCAGGAAGTCCCCGCCAAGCAGCTACGGACTTTGTAATCCGTGAAGCCTTAAAATATGCAGAAGAAAACTATAATGTGCTCACAAATTATTTTTCCGTGGCGAAAAAGACAATCGCGTTCTGCATCCATTGCGATTACTGCATCCGTACTAAAAAGGGATGTATTCATAAAGATGATATGCAAGAGGTATATGCGAAATTGGAATGGGCTGATGCATTGATTCTTGGCAGCCCCGTTTATCAAGGAAATATTAGCGGACAATTAAAAACCCTTCTCGACCGTTGCCGGGCAGTAGTTGCAAAAAATCCAGCCTTTTTCGAAAAAAAGATAGGAGCGGCTATTGCCGTCGGTGGGGACCGCATTGGTGGACAGGAACCCACTCTTCGCTCCATTCATGATTTCTATATTATTAATAATGCGTTTTCTGTAGGTGGAGGTGCCTTTGGTGCGAATCTTGGAGCTACTATATGGTCAAAAGATAAGGGAGCTTCAGGAGCTGAAGCTGATAAAAGAGGGTTAAAAACCCTTTATCGAACAGTTGATCGATTGATCTCAGTGACCCAAAAGATGCTTTAACATTCATTAAAAGCTAAAACCATGCAAATTATTCTAATGGCAGACTTTCGACAGATCAGTTAGTATACATTGCTAAAGAAGTATTAGGAAATAGTAACTATCTTTTTTAATAAAATTACCTAAAAATAATCAATTAGAACTCGTCTTGAATAATGCTTAAATTATTTTATAAGAAATCAACAGGCCTTAGGATAGGATTATTATGTAGGTATGTGTTATGAAAATTCTAGAATCAGATGTATTGGTTATCGGAAGTGGAGCTGCAGGTCTTAGAGCGGCTATTGAAGCACGGAGGCAAAAAGTTGATGTGTTGTTAGTCTCCAAAGCCAAGATAGGTTGGAATAACTGCACGGCTTATGGTGGTGGAGGTTTCTCGGCGCCATTAAGCGGAANNAGCGGAATGTCCTCGGAACAATACTTTGATTTGATTGTCACATCTAGTAAGCATATTTGCAATGAAAAATTAGTAGATACACTGGCAAATGAAGCTGCTAGGCGCCTCATTGAGCTTAAGGAGTTTGGTGTGGAGCTTACAGTTTATCATGGTGGTTGCAAAACGTCCGGTCCTACGATAATGGGCGGACTGGGATTGACACAACCCCTAGCCACATATGCTGAGAAAATTGGTGTAGGGATGTTAGAGAATTTTATGATAATTTCTATTCTCACCGGGGAAACTGTTGAAGGAGCTATTGGATTTCATATAAGAAATGGAGAAAATGTGTTACTGAAAGCTAAAGCAATTATTTTTGCAACGGGTGGTGGGGGAGAGATCTTCAAGAGAAATGATAATCCTGTTCGTACAACAGGTGATGGATACGCCCTTGCTTATGACAATGGTATACCACTAATCGATATGGAATTCATTCAGTGTCATCCTATTGGCCTAGCAGAGAAGGGATACCCTAACTATATGTTTCCTGTCTCCTATAATGTACTTGAGCTAGGAGTTCTGCAAAACATAGATGGCGAAGATATAATGAAAAAATACGAACTTGACCCTAAATTGATCTACTATACTACCCGCGACGCTTGGACCAACTCTATTGCGAGAGAAATTCATGAAGGTCGTGGTGAAGGAGACACCGTTCTTCTAAATCTTAGGAATATACCTGAAAAACAGCGGACCAAGCTAATTACAAATGGAACTCTGCTTGCAGTATTGCAGCCTTTAACCAGGCGTATGAAATCTTTTCCTTTCGAAGTTAAACCGTTACATGTGTCTCCAGTCGTCCATAGTTTTATGGGGGGTATTCAAATTAATGAACAATGTGAAACACTATTACCTGGATTTTATGCAGTTGGGGAGGTGACTGGAGGAGTTCATGGGGCTAATCGAGTGGGAGGCGTCGCCTTTACAAATTGTATTGTATATGGGAGGAGGGCAGGTTACTATGCAGCAAAATACGCGAATGATGAAAAAACCCCAAAAATCGATAATACATCAGTTAAACAAGAATTTAAGGCGATCAATGAGATTTTGAGACGTTCACCTTGCCGAAAAGGAAAACCAAGTCGGATAAAGCACCGTGTCCAATCAATTATGTGGCGGTATGCCGGTATAATACGGAACAAACATAGCCTTGAAATTGCTGAACGCGAACTACAGAAACTAGAAGAGGAAGCTATACCAGTGCTTTATGCTTCTAATCCTTTTGAACTGATGATGGTTGTTGAACTCTTAAACATGTTAACCGTTGGAAAAATAATAATTCGAGCTGCCCAAACCAGAACTGAAACTCGAGGAGTTCACTATCGGACTGATCATCCACATCAAGATGACCAACGCTGGCTCCAAAATGTAGTGATACTAAAAGACAAGAAGAATATGAAAGCTCAGACAAAACCACTTACTTTACGTTAAAAGATTCTTTAGAATCAGATTAAGTTGACTGATTGAACAAGAAGATTGAGAGTAAGGTCCTGCAATCCTTAATTCCTCTTCGCCATGTAAGCTTCCAGCGTATATCAATTGAACTACCGAAGATGAAGACTTTATTTTACTTGTATTCTGTACTTACTTATTTTACTTTCATCTATATCCACACCAAGACCCGGATTGTCTGGTATCTTAAGAGTCAACTTCTCCACATCCAGCGGCCGACTAAGTATNNATGGTGCAGGATATATTACACCCTTTGTTGATATAGCAAAATGAATTGCAGCTGCAGCAGTTATATCCGCGTAGCAAGCAACTGACAACGGAATCCCTGCAGCTTCCATGATAGCAGCGATTCGTTTGGAATTATATAATCCTCCTTGTTTGCCTAATTTAATGAGTAAAATTTCTGCGGCTTTCATTTTAACAATATTAATAGCGTCGTATATACTAAAAACAGATTCGTCAGCCATAACAGGAGCATCCAAAACCTTAGCAACAGCAGACATGCCCTCTAAATCATCCCTACGAACTGGTTGTTCTACTATTCCCAAACCACCGTGTCTTTCCATATCCGTTAGAACCCTAATTGCAACATCCAAATTGTATCCTTGATTTGCATCCACTTGGATTGTTGCTCTTTCTCCAATAGCCTCACTAACAGCCCGGAATAACTGGATATCTTTTGTTGCGTCCATGCCTATCTTCATCTTTACAGAATCATATCCCTTGTTGATTTCACGTTTTGCCAATTCATGCATTTCTTCAGCAGATCCTCTAGTAAGAAAGCCCATTAATGGGATACCTTCATTATATCGTCCTCCAAGTAACTTGAAAACAGGAACATCAAGGGACTTTCCCATGATGTCCCAAAGTGCCAAATCTATAGCAGACTTTGCAAAAGGATGTCCCACTAAACTAGCATCCATCCGCTCTATAATCTTGACAACATCGAATGGATTCTGACCTATTACAGCCTGTGAAAGATATCTATCAATGACAAGCTTCATCTCATCAGCAGGTTCCCCAGATATTGGAGAACTCCAAGCCTCCCCTATACCAACAATTTCTTCGTCTGTCAGTACTTTGACAATTACATTAATAGCGTCGGATACTGTCCCATAGGACGTAGTTAATTTGTTTCTTCTAGGAATTTTAATAACTTCTGTTTGAATTTTGGTTATTATTGTCATAGTAACAAGCTCAAAAAGATCATATTAAAAATAATACGATCGCCCGAAGACCTACGAAGACGAAGTACAATAAAACAAAAGTCGTTAAAATAAGTACAGAACATGTAAACTTCGTGGACAATTATCTTGATACTTTTGAATGCCAATCAAAGGCAAAGGCACATTCAAAGCTTATGTGTTCTACGGAATAAACCCATTTTTCCGTAGAAAATTCAAAAGTTGCTTATCGTAGAATTTTACTTTATCCGACATTTTGGTTTTGATCACTAAGTGTTCTTGATATCCACTCGCTTTAGAACTCTTGAAATAATCTTCTGCTTTCAGTTTTTGATCCATTTTTTGAATGTATGTATCTATCTCGTCGTCATTGATCTCTCTGTACCCATCGGTATGGAGGACGGCATCTAACGCCCATCTTGGTCTTGTTGGAGGGTCTTCATTTGCATAACCAATACATAATAAAAGTAAAGGCAGAACTCCTGTAGGGAAATTAAGGATCCTCGATATCTTTTCTGCCGCGTCAATAACAACACCGACGACAAGTGAGACCAATCCAAAGCTTTCCGCCGCCAACAACATATTTTCTGCAGCCAAACAGGAATCAACTATGCTAAAGATATTTGTACTTATACCGTAACCGCGCTTTACGTAATGATCAAGACCGATATGATCAAGGACTTTCATGAGACGATGTAGATCGGGACAGATTAAAATCCATTCAGCCGCATTTGTGATATTTTTAGTCCACAGTTTTTCTCCACAAGCCTCAACTATTCGTTTGCGTATCTCATCATCTCTTATCCGAATAAATGAATATGCTTGGTAGGTGCAAGCTGTTGGTGCCCGTTGACCAGCCCTAATAATTTCTGTTATGATTTCTTCCGATATAGGAAGTTTTCTGAATTTCCGGATACTACGACGCCGAAACATCACTTCTAGAGTTTCATTTCTCTCAGACATTGCATGTGACTCCCTAAAAATTATGAATAATTATTGTGAGCAAAATTGTTTATTAAAAAAAGAAAAGGAATTTGTTTGTGGAAATGTACAAGAAGTTACTTGAAATATTCCCTTAAATTCACTTTTTCGGTAAGTTTTCCAAACAGCATTAGCCAGCGGTGGGGTTTGAGTACTTTGAACATATGACCAGTATTCATGACCACGCCGTCGACGGGGGCAACAATTCTGTCGAGCACTTCTCCTGTGAATGGGTGCAGAACTTCACCCACTACCTGTCCTTTTTCTACAGTATCGCCGTGTTTCGCCTTTGCATCCCAAAAGCCTCCATGTTTCCCATTATAAATTTCCCATGAGGCATCGTATATCTCAGCTGCTTGAGGTTCAGGTTTTCCCTCAAGCATGCCGAGGTACTTCATTATGTTGGTTATACCTTTGACACTTGCATCTACATATTCATCAGCTATGAACCAATTTCCTCCTCCGATCTCAGCTAGAACACGTGCTGGTGCACCTTTTTTGAGCCCTGTAAACTCCCAAGGAGTTTTACACATTACCTGTTCAACACCAAAAGCGAGAGCGATATCCTTCATCTCTTTATAGACTTTGGGATCAATATCTGGATCATCTTTTGGACCCGGTACCCGATATCCGGTATACCACACATTTGTATCACGACCGCAGTGGATGTCAAGCCAGTAATCCCCCCGGTTAACTATCTCATTATGGAATGCATACCATAACTGCTCTGTGATAGTTCCATCTTTATTTGGTGTAACTCGGTTTAAGATTTTTCCATCCCAAAATGTTGCCCTATCCAACATCTCGAATGCAGCAACGTTAGTTACGGGAACTCCAATGAATGTGCCTATAAGCTTCGCTGGATCTAGATTTTTTGCAACTTTTAGAATCGCTATAGAACCCAATATTTCATCGCCATGAACAGCGCCACTAACTATGAATGTTGGACCTTCTTCCACACCATTGATGATGATAACCGGAATGAAAACATCGAATCTAGCCATAGTTTTAGTTACATTTAATCGTCCATAGCTTTTTTCCCCAGGCGCTGCTGAGGCTGTACCAATTTCTACCTTCAAAACGCTTACCTCTTAATAACGAAGTGTTTCGCAATACAGCCAACACGCATTAAAAATTTTTCACGTCTGCAAATTAGCCGTATTCAATGGAGATAGAGGCCAAAAGTGGACTTGCCGCTCTTCCGGAAGATTTTTAGAAGCCACTTCAGACGGACTCGTCATTTTACAGTGGAGCTTTTCCAAAATGATTTGGTTACCACTAGGACAAAGAGAGTTGGAGGATGAAGTTCTCAAAGATGTATCTGTCGAAGAGGCTTGGAAGCACTTCGTTTGGCATCAGAAGGAGTGTGCTCCTAGACTTGCGGGGACATCAGCAGAAAAAAAGCAGGTAGAGTACTACAGAATGACATTAACGAATTGGGGAATTCCGCTTGTAGTCCAAAAGTATTATGCATGGGTAGTAGATGGGCCAACATGGGGACCAAACAAAAGTCCTCATGTATTTGCTGAAGTAAAAGTTGTATCTCCAGAGAGAAAAATGTTAAAATGTGCTGATCTATCGGGATCTACTAAACCCGAGGGAGTAGAAGCTGAAGTAGTGGATATTGGTGGGGGGACGNNAAACCCGAGGGAGTAGAAGCTGAAGTAGTTGATATTGGTGGGGGGACGTATGCCGAAATAAAAGCAGCAAATGTGGCCGGTAAAATCACTATTACCTTCCCTATTGATAAATCCACTCCCCAACCAGATCTTCATCTTCTCAGGAAACATGGAGCACTTGGACATATTGTTGTAAGTTGGAGACCTATTCCCCGACACTACCCAAGGGCTGCTAGTAGATATTCTATGGGTAATCCCACCCCAGAAGAGCTGGAAACTCTGATTGACATCCCTTTAGTCGAGATACCAAACCCTGACGGAAATTACCTTAGGGATTTAATGGAAAAGGACTCTGTACGGATTCATCTCAGAAACAAGACATTGATGGTATGGAAAAAGGCCCTTCAACCTTATGTAAAAATAACAGGAAGTGTCGATTCCAAGAAACATGTCGTGGTAGGAGGACATCAAGACTCTCTAGGAGCTGGGGCAACATGTAACTCAAATGGCATAGCTGTAATGCTAGAGTTCCTCCGTGTGATATGGAAACATCGTGATAAGATCAGAAGAAGCATCAAGTGGTTTCTTTGGTCCGGACACGAATCAGGAGGAGATTGTACGGGCAGTTTATGGTATTTGGACGAATATTGGGATGATATAATAGAAAACCAAATTGCCACTTATACACTCGATACACCCTACATAGCGAAAGCGGGAATGAGTTCTGGAGCTGTGGGATATCGCTCTAAAAATTCTCCTGAGTTAAGAAAGTTTCACGAGCAGGTTATTAGAGATATTGTGCCCAAGGAGCGAAGGGACATTGAAGCCACTCAGGATACATNNTGGGTCTCAGCTGCAATCACCGAACTAGAGCTGGGGATGTAACAATGTGGCCATGGGACATTGGTGTCCCAGCTATCTTCGACGGTAAGAGAAATTCAAGAATATCACCGTATGCCCACACTCCAGAAGACACTATTGAAATGGGGGGGACACCAGATATGATGGAAGATCCCATAAAAGTGTTGTTAGTATCGACTATGAGGATGTGCAACTGTCCAGTGCTTCCGTTTGACTTTATCAACGTCGCTGAACAGTACAAAGAGACTTTAGAAGACTATCAGATTAAGGCTAAAGGAGCATATGACTTGGCGCCTTTAATTGAGATGGCGGGGACTACTAAAAAGTGTGCGAAGAAATTAGATGACTCAATTATTACTCTGATGCAAAGTTATGAAAACTCCAGTGAAAAAACAAGGTTTGAGAGGATCTTCAAGACCATTAATAAAACATTAATGCAAATGAGTAGGATTTTGAATCCCCCGTTTTTCGCCACTATGGAAAGAGGAAGATATGAACACGATGGCTACTTTTCATTGCAGCATCCAATACCATCTCTCCTACCCATTGTAACACTTGGTAGTTTGAACCCAAACAGTGATGAGTTCAAGGCCCTCAGAACTAAAGTCATCAGGATCAGAAATAGGANNCTCGCTGAGAATACCACAACAATAATCGAGGGATTCACGCTGTAATTATGTTCAATTGGTTTCTAGTCATATCTAGTTCACGATTATAAACATTGGAACTCTATTTGCTCCCAACAGAATAATAGATGTATTACATAAGAAAATCGTAAATAAATATCTTAAAAATAAATTGGATTTGAAGAATCATGTCTAAAGCGAATATTCTTCCAGAAGCCAGAGGATATATCTTCTATGATCCAAAAAAATGTTCAGGATGCAAAAGTTGTATGCTCGCTTGCTCACTTGTGCATGAAGGGAAGCATAACCTCTCCTTATCCAGAATTCAAATACTTGATAAACCATTTGGACAATTTCCCACAGATATTAAAATTGCTCCCTGCCTGCAGTGTAAACATCCATTATGCGTTGAAGTGTGTCCAGTTGATGCATTACACATTGATAAAGAGCACATGAATGTAAGAAGAATCGATGAGCAAAAATGCATAGGTTGCAAGCGTTGTATAAACGCCTGTCCGTTTATTCCTAGCAGGATTATCTGGAATTCTGAAAAGCAGAAATCAAGGAAATGTGACCTTTGTAAAGACACACCATTTTGGAATGAAAAAGAGAAATTGGCATGTATTGAAATCTGCCCAACAGGTACTCTTATGTTTAGTAGCAAACCTCCAAGCCCACCGGGATATAAGGGATATATCGTTAATCTTAGGGGCGAAGGATGGAAACTGCTTGGACTTCCAGTAAATGGGGGTAATCCAAAATGAAAGGCTATGCAGGGAGAATATTAAGCGTCAACTTGACGAAAAAGCAAGTCAAAACAATAGATACCAAGCAGTATGAAGAATGGATTGGAGGACATGGCATAGCTACGGCAATATGGTTTGATCTTGTTAAAGATAAGAAAATAAGCGGTTTTGATCCCCGAAATCCTCTAGTATTAATGACTGGTCTATTCGCTGGAACACTAGTTCCAGCTGCCAATAGACTTGAGTTGGTAGGAAATCAGGTTCAATCTTATCCAATCGAGTGGTTCTCTAGATCCAATATTGGAGGAAGAGTCCCAGCGATGATGAAGTATTCAGGATATGACGGGATAATTCTTAATGGAGCAGCCGATAAACCAATTTGGATTAATGTGATTGATGGAGAAGCAGAAGTTAGAGATGCGAGGGGATTATGGGGGCTAGACACATATGAAACCCAAAGAGTGATCTTTAAAGAAGTGAGCGGAAGTAAAGGATTCGGGAAATGGTTGGAAATCAATGAAGGAAAGTTGACTACGCAGAGGCCAGCTGTGTTAACTATCGGCCCATCGGGGGAGAATATGGGTAGAGTTGCGTGTATAATTCATGATGCCGGATGCGCTTTTGGACAGGGTGGTTACGGTGGAATATGGGGGGCAAAAAAACTCAAGGCCATCAGTTTCTGGGGAAGTCAGGAGATAGATATAGCCGATTCTAATGCACTGATGGAAGCAAGGATATGGGCTGCAAAGAACTACGGTCCAAATTTTGACAAACCGAAGATTTTTCCTTGGATGGAGGCTATAGCATCACACTTCGGAGGGTATCTTGCCCGACGTTGGACTCCATTTGAGAGTGAACGCAGACCATATGGTTGTATCGGTTGCCATCTTAACTGCAAACCGAGAACAGCTAGCAGTTTAGCAAACGAAGCAATTTGTTGTCCAGCAACATTTTACCATAGTTGGGATATGGCTAAGCATGGTACTGTTACTGATATTTCAGGAACTGCTTCGAATATGCTTGAAAGGCTAGGGATTAATGCATTCGAAGTTAACGCGAGTCTAAATTATCTGAATGAGTTATATCAAAAGGGAATCTTGGGTTACGGCAAAGAAATTCACACAGATCTTCCATTCGACGAAATAGGAGAAATGAAGTTTATTGATGAATATTTACACAGGATTGCTAATAGAGTAGAAATAGGAGATGATCTCGCAGAAGGAATCACGAGAGCTGCGAAGAAATGGGGGAGATTAGAAAGAGATCTAGAAACGGGCATTCACCCGGAAATGTTCTGGGGGTATACCCAGCACTATGATGCAAGGACAGAGGTTTATTGGGGATATGCGTCTATTATCTCGGGGAGAGACATAAACTGTCACGATTTCAATATCCCAGCGTTTAGGATAGCCACTCAATGTGAAGGAGAACCTTTAATCTCTGCTGATGAAACTGCAAAAATTATTTCGGAAAAATGTATCCCATTCAACGACCCTCTGATGATCGATTTTAGTGATCAGAATATATATTCGGAGCATATGGCCAAGACTACTGCTTGGCTTATGTATTACACCCTTTTCTGGAAGCAAACATGCGGTTTATGTGACAACGCATTCGCAGACTTCGTAAATCCCTATGGCCCCAACAATAGGGGTATTACCCCTGAAGGGGAAGTTAGGTTCTTTAAAGCAGTGACAGGTATAGATCTGAGCTTCACTGATAGTATGGAAGTTGGAAAGAAAATATGGAATCTTGAAAGAACAATCCTTGTATTGCAGGGGAGGCGCAGAGACATAGAAAGGTTCCCAGAGTATATATATACCAAATTCACAAAGCATGACCAATATATTATGCCTGTGATTGAGAATGGGAAATGGATTTACAAGAATGTTGTAAATAGGACCTTAGATAAGGAAAAATTTGAGGAATGGAAAACAATATATTATAATCTTGAAGGATGGGATCCAAAATCGGGTTGGCCGACTATAAAGACACTGTATGATCTCGGTCTTAAGAAAGTAGCAGATGAATTGGAAAAGCACGAAAAACTACAATAATCTCACTTTTTTATTATTCGGGAAATTACCCTTAGTTTATCTTTCGTAACCACACCAATCTAATATTGTTAAAGCCAAAACCTTCGTTACTTCGATTACAGAATTTATTTCAGTGTATTCATCCGGACTATGAAGGTTGACACCGACTGGGCCAAAATGGAAAGCTGGAATATTGGCATATAAAACATAATATCGAGCATCGCATATTCCTTCTCCACCAGAGAACTGCACCTTTTCCCCAGTTACTTCCTCTGCATACTTCTTTACCGTCTGCACTATCGGATGGTTGATATCCTGTTCATGTGGATTGGCTTGTATGCCAATCCATTTTAATTTTGTATTTTTTCTTAGCCATGGATCCGCTTCTACAGTTTTTTCTATAACCTGTTCTATCTCATTCTTGACATCCGTAATTTCCTCCCCAGGCGGCCAACCTACTTTACAGGCAAATTCAGCCCAATCTGGAACAGTTGAAGTTTCATCTCCTCCTCTAATCTTCCCTATATTGAGTGTTGTCACATGTCCCCGCATATCTGGATAGCGTTTCCATGCAGGGGGATAATCTATTCTTTTTTGTCTTACTTGATTTAAGATAATCAATGAAGAGTATATTTTTAGAATCTTAGATATGGCGTTTATTCCTAAATGTGCCTTTANNCCTTAAATTCCAAATAGCCTGCACATGCCATACCAATTGTATAGTTCTTTCCTTGGCTGCGTGTTGGTTCTGCGAATATTACAGCATCCGGTTTATAACCTCGTAATATAGACGATAAAACACCTCCAACTCCTCCTTCCTCCTCCTCTATGGTGGTTTGAAGTGTAACATTTCCCTTAAGATCAATTCCGGTGTCTTGAACGCTTTTTAACGCATATATCATCGCTGCTATACCAGCTTTCATATCACTGGCTCCCCTCCCGTAGAGTTTTCCCTTCTCTATCTCAGCTCCCCAAGGATCATGTTTCCAAGCTAATACCGGCTCAGGTGAAACAACATCGATATGACCACTTAACATCAGTGATTTTGCGGTATCGTCACCTCTTAACTGACCTATGACGTTAGGTCTATTTTCATAACCACAATGAGTATAAGATTTCGTTTCAAAGAAGGCAGGATGCCCTCGTAAATTTTCCACATCAGCTTCAAACATATCTACTTCCAAATCCATGCTTCTAAATTTTTTTGCAATGAAGCCCTGGGCTTTCCCCTCTTCCCCTGTAATGGAAGGAATTCTGATAAGATCTTGTAAAAAATCTATAATCTCGCTTTCTCTACTTTCAATTTCCTTAAGAACAATATTTCTAACTTTATCATTGATTTTCAATCTATCATCACTATCTTTCATATCCTATATCTTTGCGGGCCTGCATATACCCCTCTGGCATCTCATGCTCCGGCATCATTAAAAAGTTCGTAGGAAAACCTCCAGGACGAGCTCGTAGTCCCATCAACAGATCTTTCATTTCTTCCTTGGGAATTGCACACATCATTTCGTGATCTTGAGATAAATTCCACGTGGTGGCGCAAGGAATCGTAACTTGAGTTTTGCCCGTTTTTACTGCTTGTACCACAGTGCGGAGGCAAGCTCCACCGTATAAGCTGCAACTAACAGGCTTCCCATCTTTATGCATGAGTCCAAGAATTAAGATTTTTATCTGCCCAGGTAGACCATAAACCAATATTGTGTCTGGTTCAAAAGTACTGTTCTTAGCGGGGGATATCCCTACACCTATGTATCTACCGGGTTCGAAACGAGGCAGTCCATCACCGTAATTTTTACACGCTACCAGATCTCTATGGCCTCCTCCAGAAAGCCACATACGACCAGATAGGTAAATCTCCGGAGGTTCTACCATTCCATAACCGATTGTAGCTTCAGGACACCACATATCTTCTTTCAACATGGCTATTGTCGTTCCTTCCCTCCGTGATAAAGAAAACGCTTGGCACAGTGATAACGAATATCTAAAATCGCTTTTCGGTCTTTTAGCCTCTGCTGGGATATCTTCCTCTTTTTCGAATACTTTCACAGCCAAAGGATAAGTTGCCGGTCGAATCTGCTTTTCAATTTCCTCTGAAAGCTCACGAAATATAACCATATCGGCGCACCTTTTCTCGATAGGCCATTATTTAGTCCTATTAACTTTATGATACTTTCTGTCTGTGGACACAGAAAGATTTCCCCCTAATTGAGGAAATTTGCCCATTAAATCAACGACAATTGTAAATGCTCTTGTTTTACACAAAACCCCAACAGAAGGCTTCAATTAGAGTGAATGGGGCTTAGTAGAGGAAAGGTAAGAAAAAAAGAAGAGAGGAAAGATATGTAATATTATAACTTAAGAAAAAAAATCATAAGTTAAAATATTCTTTGAGATTTACTTCCTCGACTAGTTTTCCAAAGCACATAGAAGCTTTTATCGAGTATTTAAATAGGGTTCCCGTGTTCAATACGACGCCATCAACGGGGGCACGAACTCTTTCGAGCTCTTTTCCGGTGAACGGGTCATATATCAGGAACACTTCCTGTCCTTCCTTCACTTCATCGCCGTAATCCACAAGCCGGTCGCAGAAACCCCCGTGCTTAGAATACACGTCCCAATCGCCGTCGTATATCTTTACTACCTCGCATTGGGGTTCGATCTTCCCCTCCAGCATGCCTAGGTATTTCATAATGTTGGTGACACCAGTCATAATCTCTCCTACGTGCTTGTCTGCTATGAAAAGGTTGCCTCCACCTAGTTCAACAAGGATATGTTCTTTTGCTTTTTTATCAGGCATTTTTACGCCCCAACTTTTAGGAAATGAGCGCCATACCTGATTTATGCCGAAGGCGAGACACAAATCCTTCAATGTCTTAAAGAGTTCAGGGTCGTCATCAGGACCGGGCTTGTGATAACCAGTATAATAGACATATGGAATGGCTCCCGAGTGTATATCCACATGGTAGTCACCCATTGCCACTATTCCCCTGAAAGCATACCATACCTGCTCTGTTACAGAACCATCCTTCTTCGGATCAACTCTGTTCAGGATCTGTAAATCCCAAATACTATGCCGCGTGCCCTCTCTGCCGCCCGTTGGATTCTGGAATGCCGATATGTTTGTAACAGGAACAAATATGACTGTACCCTTAAGCTTTTTCGGGTCAATTTTATTCATGAGTTTCGAAATCGCCACAGAGCCATATATTTCGTTTCCGTGCACGGACCCACTGACCACGAGTTTGGGGCCTTCTTCTACGCCATTGAGTATTGTTACAGGGATGAACACGTCGAAACCGCCCATTGTTGTGCATACGTGGAGTTTACCATGGCTCATTTCTCCGGGGCCTGCCGAAGCCGTACCAATCGTAAAATTCAACATATTTCACCATATATTTTGTNNCCAAGGGCTTTATAAACTTCCTGATTTCTGCTTGTGAAACAGAAAGATGTGACTATATTTGAGGAGATTTGTTCATATACTTAGCTATAGTTGGAAATCCTGTCCTTTCTTAGATGCACAACAAAAGTATCTGTCAGAGAATAAGTGAAGTTTTCATTTCCTCCGCTCTGAGAGACTCGATTCAGAACTTCCTGTCTTAGGGAAGGATAACCGAACATCTTATATATGACTGAATTCACCGATGATGGGATATTTGAGATGAATGGAAGTATTTGAGATGAAAGAACCGAAGATATTGGTTCGACCGCCGGGACCGAAGTCGGAGCATTGGATCAAGAGATATAAAACCTCGGTGAGCATGCCGCTCGCATATAATACAATCTTCTCAGAGGGAGATGGTGTATATCTGAAGGATTTAGAGGGGAACAGCTACATTTCCCTCACGTGGGCATCGACACACAACATTGGATATAGACACCCAGAGATAGTAAGTGCTGCGATCGAGCAAGTTGAAGCAACGGGAGTTGGAAAATTCACAACAGTCCATCAAACCCTTGTGACTCTTGCGGAGAGATTGCGGGAAATTGTCCCTCCCACACTCTCCAAAGGGAAAGTCTCTTTCTGCAATACAGGATCAGACTCCACAGAGTATGCTATGCAGTTGGCTAGGGCCTATACTGGAAGAATGATACTTATCGCACATCTAGGGGCGCACCATGGCTTCAGTATGGGAGCTCTCTCATTAACGGCAGATCGATCTGAGAGAAGGAGATTTTGTCTCCCGCTTGTACCCAGCATTGTACATGTACATTATCCCAACTGTTACCGGTGCAGCTTTGGTCAAAAGTATCCAGGCTGCGATTTCCTCTGCCTTGAACATATCCGACATACCTTAAATACAGTTGCCCCCCCAGAAGAGACGGCAGCCTTCATCATAGAGGCCATACAATCCCAAGAAGTAGTGGTCCCTCCTAAAGAGTACTTTCCAGAACTAAAGAAACTCTGTGACGAGCATGGGATCCTTTTTGTTGATGATGAGGTAATGATTGGATTCGGAAGGACTGGGAAGATGTGGGGGATAGATCATTGGGGTATAGAGCCCGACATAATGTATATGGCCAAATCCATAGCGAATGGGATTCCTTTGGCAGCATTAATCGGCACACGGGAAATAATGGAACTGGATGAAAAACACTATATAGTGCGAGGATCAACCTTTGCGGGGAACCCAGTTTCTTGCGCCTGCGCTTTGGCCCACCTCAAGGTATTAAAGCGGGAGAATCTGGTAAGAAATGCCGTTGAGGTGGGAGACTACATTCTAGGGAGGTTTAGAGAGCTCTCGGAGACTTATAAGATAATTGGGGATGTCCGAGGGAAAGGCCTGATCATAGGGATAGAGTTGGTTAAGGACCAGAAGAGCAAACGACCCGCCACAAGGGAGGCGGGTAGAGTTGTGACTGAGGCCTTCAACAGGGGAGTCATGTTACAGACAACTGGCATCTATAAACAAGTGCTTAGAATAATACCTCCTTTGATTCTCACAAAGAACGAGGCTGAGACGGCAATAACAATCCTCGAGGAGGTACTGAAAGAGGTAAAATGACAATCGATGTAATCCGGGAGATGTTGATGATGCTTTAGAAGAGAAATAAGGACTTGGTTGGAGTTTCAGAAGATGGAACTTTACGAATTTCAAGCTAAACGAATTCTTAAGGAAAATGGAATTCCAGTTCCACGAGGGGAACTGGCAACTTCCCCAACAGAAGCTGAAAATATTGCTAAAGATCTCGCTAAATCTGTAGTTATCAAAGCACAAATTCTAGTAGGAGGGAGAGGATTAGCTGGGGGGATAAAATTTGCTGAAACTCCTATACAGGCTAGAAAAATAACCGAAGAACTCCTTTTATCCAAAATAAAAGGGAAAACTATTCATAATGTATTGATTGAAGAAAAAATTTCTATAGAACAGGAATTATATGTAGGAGTGTTGATTGATCAGGAGATTAGGACACCTCTTGTAATGGTATCCTCAGAGGGTGGGATGGAAATTGAAGTCATTGCAGAGACACTCCCTGAGAAGATAATTAAACGTCATGTTAATATTTTCAGAGGACTGGGTGATTACGCCGCAAGAAGTTTAGCTAAGCGAGCAGGACTCGATCAAGCGAAAATTCGTCCTTTCACTCAGATTTTAACACGTCTCTATAAGATCTTTGAACGATATGACGCTGAGCTTGTGGAAATCAATCCTATTGCTCTGACGCCCAATGGGACTTTTGTGGCGGTGGATGCTAAGCTAACGATTGATTCCAGAGCTTCATTCAGACACCAAGATCTTATTTCTGAACATTTTAAGCAAAAGGTCAGTCCCACATCTGGTTCATCGCTGAGAAAGTTTCGTGCCAAGCAATTGGGCCTTTCTGCCTATTTTGAATTGGATGGCAACATTGGTATTATCACAGATGGAGCGGGAACCGGTATGCTCACCTTTGAT
>JABAOC010000448.1_pt7 | contig 19624 bp, 25 predicted proteins | sample 7062161 | NCBI WGS metagenome assembly JABAOC01 (sample SAMN14538625, study PRJNA623070) | marine sediment metagenome | biome: marine biome [ENVO:00000428]; feature: marine pelagic biome [ENVO:01000023]; material: deep marine sediment [ENVO:00002113] | place: India: Gulf of Khambhat ... | reverse complement strand
CACGAAGCAGAAACTGCTCTTTGAACTGCTGAAGGATTCGAAGAAGAGTGATAGGCAGTTGGCAAAGATTCTAGGCGTGTCGCAAGCCACTGTTAGTCGCATGAGGACTCGGCTTGTACAGGAGGGTATAGTCAAAGAGTTCACCATAATACCGGATTTCTGGAAGCTTGGATTTGAAATCATGGCGATAACGACGGGTCGGTTCAAGGTCCCAGATTCACCGGAAAGAGTCGAGCGAGGAAGAAAATGGGCTGCCCGATTTCCTAATCTCATATTTGTGTCACGCGCTCAAGGAATGGGCAAGAATGCAATTTCAATCTCTTTGCACAAGGATTACACGGACTACAATGAGTTTTTTCAAGACACGGTCTCCGAGTGGGCAGACATCATCGATAATATCGAAAGCATGCTCATTAGTCTCAAAGGCTTAATTGTCAAACCACTATCCTTCAGCTACCTTGCCGAACAACATACAACATGAGCACTCAGGCTCGTCTCTTCTGTGCTCGCGCCAGATGAGTAGCTGTTTTCCAGAAAAACAGCTGCGGACAAACGTTGTTCTAGTCATCTACAGCGTGAAATTGCTTCAAAAAATGCCTCAAGATTTATCGCCTCTTCCCATTCGCTTATGCATCCTCCTGCTGGGATCAAGGTAACGGTTGTTCCGTTGGGAAGCTCTCGCTTAGGATCATCTCTCACGTTGAGCAACTGTCCCGATTGCTTGTAGGCGGATATTGCTACCTGGTTGTAGAACCTGTTTGTGACAGGATTGTAGATCATGTGGAGGAGACTGTGATAGTCTGGTATGGGGAAGTTGCCCTTGCTGTGTATCATTTTGTCTATTTCAGCAACTACGTCGACAAGATTGAGCTTTTCATTCAGCGTCAGATCCAGTTCTCGACCTATCACTTCATTGATTGAGGGTTCATGAATAAACAGCTTGACTCGGTTCATACGCATCTCTACTTGAGCTTTCGCTTCGCCGCTTCGACGAGTCCCACAGGACCAGTCATCATTACATCACCTGCTGGCGCTGCAAAATGAACAGAGAAACTGGTGTTGACGAGCACCTCTCTGTTTGGCCCAGTCGCAACTATTTTGTCTATGCTGGAGAAGCCTGGTGGTTCCGTCAGAAAGATTAGCCCATGGCCGTTGTCTTTGAAGACTTCTTCATCACTGAGTTTTCCATTGGCAAAGTCGACTACAATTCGCTCAAGTTTGTGAGCGTCCAAGCACCCGGTGTGGTGCTCCATCAGTCCCACGATTCTTCCACGTGTCATTGCTGCAACCATGGTGTGACTGTTGCCAACGTTGATGGTGAGAACGCAGTCTGTTTCCTTGACAGCTGGATCTTCTAAACATCCAAAGATCGCAGCGGGAGATGTGTCCATCACTAAAACTTTGGCTTTCGGTAATTGCCTTTTCGACGATCGAACCGCCGACTTCATTCGCAAGAAACGGAACGGAACTTCATCCTCCCAGAAGGCCAAGCTTTCCATTCGTGGATTGCACTCTAAGAGCTCTTTCATCGTGTGAATGCGGAATTTTCTGTTGCTGATTCCTTTGGGGGAAACGCCATGGTCTTGGACCGCTAGGGCTACGATATCCACGTTGGAGAGACTCTCGTTGACATTGACCAGGAACGCGTCCAGCTGTGCAAGCTTGATTTCCTCAAGAGTCAGGATTTCGCCCTCGAAATCCTTTGGCTGGTTCTCCCGGGTTATCTCAATTCCGAGCTCTCGAACTTCGTTTAGATCGTTCCTTATGGTGTATGCAGCATTCTTGGTCATTACAACGCGTAATCCTTTCTCAATATGGTCCCTCAACGCAGCGGTGAAGACCCCTCCGCCGATAACGTCTCCCTCAACAAGAAGATCTTGGCATAATATCGTTGCCGCTCTGACCTTGGCTGCAAAGACTTGGGAAGCACAAGGCAGAACCATCTTGATGCAGTTCTCAATACTCCTTTTGCTGTCATCATAGAGAAGAATGTCCTCGGTGCCTGCTCCGATGTCCAAGGCCAAGATTCTCATCGGTTCCTTTCCTTCCTTACTGGAACCCAATCAGTTACAGTTAATTAGGCTTTGGGACACGTGGTTCATTGGAAAACAGAAGACCCCCGTTGCTGGTTGTTCGGAATTGCTTGAAGGCAAACATGTGAATCTAAGAAGAGCTGAAAAGGATGACGTTTCATTCGTTGCCCAACGGTGGAGCAATCAACAGTACATGGGCGAATACCAAGACTTAATGAAGCTCTCCAAAGCAAAAATGGAAAAAGTCATGTTTGAGTAAACAATCTTCTTCATAATTGAAAAGAAAAATGGAACAAGGATTGGACACATCGGCGGTTGGATGCATCGCGGAATGAGTATGGAAATAGGCTTTGCTTTAGTTCCAAGTGAAAGAAGAAAAGGCTACGGAACCGAAGCTATCCAGATGCTGGTGGACTATCTATTCCTAGAAAAAGATATTGTTCGAATCCAGGTACCAACAGATGTCGAAAACACACCTTCTCAAAAGGCTTTGGAAAAAGTTGGCTTTACAAATGAGGGAACGATGCGAAAATCTCATTGCGTTAGAGGAGAGTGTCGAGACATGTCGCTCTACAGCCTCTTGAGAAACGAATGGAAAACGCCAAGAATACTTCTCGAAACAATTACCGAACGAGAACAAGACTACTGACGAGCACAAAGCCGTTTCTGCAATTCAACATGTTTTGATCATAGAAGCGATTCTGTAAACTGAAATGGCGAGTAAGAGTTAAATGGTAACCTAACTTTTTTCAAACGAAATCTCTGCACGTGCCAACTATTAATACGCATCTTTCAAGTACGTTAGGGAAAGTCTCTTGAACCCCCCTTCTGTAAGGCTCACAATGAAGCTCTGAATGTCTTCAACAAAATCTTTCCAGTCAACTCTCAACTGATTCAAATTGCGGTGGTAGTGTGTATAATCTTTGTGAAAAGAGATAACTACTCCATTCATGCCGAGACCTTCTCCAGTAGCTGATAATATCGCATTCGGAAACTTCGTAGTGTATTCTTTGGCTTTCTTCATGTTTTCATGTGTAAGCACACCCGGACGGAATTTGACAAAGGTTATAGCGAACAGTTCAAACCCCATTTGTGTAAAATCAGGAATGATCGTGTAGTCTTGAATCATGCCGTTCGTTTCAAGTTTATGGCGGGTTCTGCTGATTGTTGCCTGGGAGACGTTGAGGATTTTCGCGAGTTCTCTATCACTGCGCTTGGAATCCTTAAGAAGCTCTCGTAGCAATCTCTGAGCTAGTTCTTTCTGCATATGTCTCACAATTCCAGAAGTCTTTCTTTTAATCTGTTTAATACTCTTCTCTCAAATGAGTCACGAACTTTGTTTCAAACCCACCATTAAATGCAGCAAACGTTATCATTTGACAATAGATTCTGAACTTGATGATGAGAAGAGACAAATGCAGATATGACATACGCGATGGCGCGCATCCCGATTTTCTTTAACTCCAGCAATCTCCTAGGTAGAAAGCAGAAAGCTTAAATAGCAAATGTTGTGTATATCTAACACAAAGTGGATAATATCTAACAAAATGTTAGAAATAGACAAGAATGGAGGGATGTGAAATGAAGAACATCAGATGGATAATCGTGTCTGCCGGCACAGCTGTCCCCATCGGGATCTTTAGGATCTGGCGAACGCTACAAAGCAAAAGAACTGACCATCCGCTGCAAAAGGAATTTTCAGCCCTCATGACTCTTGGGAGTTCATTGGTAGTCCTTGGAATCGTCTTTGGAACAGATAGGGTGATCAGCTATTCATTCTTCGGGGCTGGAATACTGCTATCAATTATCAATGCGATTAGGGCGAAGAAACAGGGCAAGAAAGAAGAGTCTAACTAGGAGGATTATGTTATGAACGATCTTCTGTGGCCGCTGGCTAGTGTCGGAATACTCGCCATAATGGTGCTCATTGGTGCTTTGGCAATTCGGAAAATACTTAAGGACAAGAGGTTAGGGTTTCCCGCCGGGGATGAACGAACCCAGAAAATCACGGGAATCGCGGCCACATATGCCTTCTACATTGGATCATACTTCATGATAGCATTGATGTTGACGAATATTCTCAACTACGAATTTCTAGGGGTTCCTCTTCTTGATGCAGGGTACGCGTTAATCTCATCAATCTTGGTAAATAGTCTAACCTTTCTCACTGTGCATTGGTACTTTAGCAGAAAAGGCGAATTCTAATGGCGTTCAGAACAAGAATCAAGGAACTCAGAGCAAGATATGATCTGACACAGGATGACCTAGCGAGAAAGGTTGGTGTAAGAAGAGAAACTATACTCTACCTCGAGAAGGGCAAATACAACCCTTCGCTGAAATTGGCCTATGATATCGCCAGAGTTCTGAGAACAACAATAGATGATCTATTCATTTTCGAAGAATAGGAGGCGAGCAAGTCTGTCCAGCGAAAAGAGTGAAGTTCACGATGTCTTCTACTTCAAAGAAGTGATCAACTACTCGACTCGACAATAAACACCTAACACATGCGCGCTACTTTCTTCAATTCTTTTGAAAGCTCTGCAAGCTCATTCATCAGGGCTTCCTTTCTCTAATGTTTTCCGGAATAGTTTCAGAAACGCTGTGCCCGCTTCTTTTTCGGTTAGTGTTTTGGCGAAAACCGAGACTAGCGCAATCCTCTTTGTTCTTTTGGCGAGCTGTTCAGCGAGCAGTCGAGCAGCGATTGTATTTCGTTCTCCCAGTAGAATTGATGAAAGCGGCGGTCCCAACAGCTTGTGAGTCTGTGGGATAGCTATTGCCAACGTGCCGAGGCTGTCCCCGTCTTCACTCAAGAACATGAGATGGGCATTCTTGGTTTCTAAATGAAGCGAAACAAAGAGCTTGTCATTCTCTTTCATTTCCTCTTTAACCATTTCTGCTCTCTTCATGTGGTACACCGTCAGACTTGTGCTGTCAACATTCAACTGAACATAAGCGATAAACTCAATATTAGCTTATGCAAGAACTGTGCGGGATTGTTGCCTAAACTATTATTTTCGACGAAAGGAAATCTCATACGTCAAGAAGAGGAGATGACACGTGAGCGTTTTCGTCGTTGAAACCTGCGTGGTCAAACCAGGCAAACGAGCAGCCTTCAAGTCGTTGATGCAGAGAGTTCGACAATACAAAGAGGAGACTCCGGAGCTGTTCAGAGAGGTGAAATCATGGAAGCTTTTCAGGCAGATGTTTGGTGGCATCGCAGGGGCATACGTTTCAATGTGGGAGTTTGCAGATCTGGCTGACCTGGAAAAATGCTGGACAAGAGAGGACAAAGACCAACGATTCATGGAAATGCATTACGAGCTGCTGCAGCTGATAGAGCCCGCTGCGTTCTCAATGCAAGTTTGGACCTCTGCCACCTAGCGTGCGCATATAAATTGAGAGAAGAACTGGAAGAGATGGTGAGCCTTCAGAAAGCAAAGCAGTGAACAAAGGATTTGTATACAAAGGACACGAAGGAAAGCGTTCCTTTGAACCAAGAAGACCTATAAGGATTGCCCTTGCAATCGGAGGATTACTGTTGTTCTTAGACGGACTAGGGAGCCAACTCCTGCCGACTAACTATCACGATTTCTGGTTCATTGTAAACGAGTTTTGAGAGTTATAGGAAGTCTTTGGTCAGCAATCTTAGAAGTCCATTTCAAGAGAGAAACAGCTTGACGTTGTACGCTCGGGCGATTTTGTGTGAGCACGCGTGCAACGTTGCAGTTAGTTGACAATGAACCCTTCAGCGCTGGCTCCTGAACCATCACTGAACCCTACTAGGATTTCGTAATCACCTGGTATTGCCGCCGGTGGAAATCCCGCAGCAAGAGATGTGTCCGTAGCAGTACTGAAATCAACCGATCCCCAGATTACGTCTGGGCCCATCAGAACGATCTGATCTGGCACACGCCCATGTGGAGTCATGAAATCGGTTCCCTCAACCACAATGCTGAAATCTTCCCCAATCAGTGCTGATGGCGGACTGTAACCTATAATCATAGGCTCGGGTCCTGCAGGATCATACTCGAATGTGATATCCCCTGGAACAAGCACATCGTCAACGAAGAGCTTTACTGGCACTGGATCGGGATCAGTCGCAGCCTTGTTAGGAATCGTTATTTTGGCAACCTTGTCAGTCGGAACACTAGCTGGGACTAGATCAGCAGATCCGAATTTGACTGTTACCGCTCCTCCTTTGAATCCTTCGCCGTGGACTACTGCGGTATGTCCTACTTTTCCCTTCGACGGTGTAATACTGTCAACTCTAGCAGCGTTCACGTTCATCGGCATAGACGCAAAGACAATGGTGACAAGTGTCAATGCCATGAAGATAGCAAGTCTGTTTTTCATCCTCTGTTCACCTTTCTCTCCGCCCTTCAATTATCCTGTCTATCAATTAAAGATTTGAGGAAATATGTTCTATAATCTAACACTTTGTACATGTGTCATTCGGATGCTGAACGCGCACGTATGCACCTAATTCTCTCCTATCTGTAGTCCAGCCAGTAAACTCCATTCAGAGACACATTCGCCACGTACTTGGCAATCCACATGCTGGACCATTTAACCTTCGGTCACTAGAGCGCGCGCAAGACCGGAGTCAACCTCTTTACGGTGGGTTTACACTAATGCTGCCATCTATGGACATATAGCGGATGACAAGGGCGTAGGAGATTATACCTGCGATGAACAGAAGTAAAATCACTTGGAGTAGGAACAAAATCTTTCTAGACATCTTCTTTCGACGCCCTGTTTCCCCAACTCCCATATTTCTTTTATTAATTCATAATCAAAATTCTGAGTAATGTTTTGGTAGGATTCCCTATGCGCGCGCGGGAACAGAAGGCGGGATTATTGAGATCGAAAGACAGTAAAACGAGATGAGCGCATTGACAAGTGAGCGTAATGGCGACGAACGATAGAATCGGGAAGCTTTGGAAGCAGAGCGTAGATACTGTCCCTTTCATAGATTCTGAGAGAGCTGTGCTTATTACGGATTTCTACCGAAGCGAATTCGCGAAGGACTTGTCTGAGCCCGTTCTCCGCGCCCTAGCCTTCAAACATGTTTTGGAACACAAGACCTTGTACATAGGAGAGGGAGAGTTGCTAGTCGGGGAGAAGGGCAGAAGCCCAAAAGCTGTCCCCACTTATCCCGAGTTGTGTTGCCATTCTCTTCAGGATCTGGACATCCTTGAATCACGCTCTGTGACACCCTATCGGGTCAGCAAGAAGACTCGAAGGATCTACGAGGAATACGTAATTCCCTTCTGGAATAACCGGGATCTGAGAAGCAAGGTGCTTCGCTCTGTACCCGAGGAGTGGAAAAGGGCTTTCAGAGCAGGCGTTTTCACCGAGTTCATGGAGCAAAGATCACCTGGACATGCCGTGATGGATGACAAAATCTATCGCCTGGGATTGGCCGACTTCAAGAGGCGGATAAAAGAACGTCGAAAGAGGCGCGACTTTGTGAATGACCTTGGTGCCTTCAATCGGGAGCAAGAGCTGCAGGCCATGGAGATATGCTGTGACGCAGTCATCAACTTTGCATCCAGACACACTCAACTGGCAACGGCGATGGCGAGAAAGGAGAGAAATCTCAAGAGGAGAAGAGAACTCGCGAAGATCGCTGAAGTATGTCGCACAGTTCCTGCGCATGCCCCCAGAACCTTTTGGGAAGCCCTACAGATGTACTGGTTTGTCCATCTTGGTGTCACATTGGAGGTCAACACTTGGGATTCCTTCAATCCAGGAAGACTGGATCTCAATCTGTACCCATTCTACAGAACAGACATGGAAGAAGGTAGATTGAACAGAGATGAGGCCAAAGAGCTGCTGAAGTGTTTCTGGATCAAGTTCTCCAACCAACCAGCCCCGCCGAAAGTTGATGTGACCATGGAGCAGAGTGCTACTTACCAAGATTTCGCGACACCAAACCTAGGAGGAGTTGACAAGCATGGAAACGATGCAGTTAACGAGCTCTCGTATCTAGTTCTTGAGGTTGAAGATGAGCTGCGAGTCATGCAGCCAAATACATGCGTTCAAATAAGCAGTAACAACCCGGACAGGTTCTTGGAGACCGCTCTCAAGATAATCAGAACAGGACACCCTAAACCTTCGATATTCAACACTGACATAATAGAGCAGGAGCAACTGCGCCAGAGTAAGACCTTGGAGGAAGCCAGACTGGGTGGTCCAAGCGGCTGCGTGACTATCAGCGCCTTCGGAAAGGAAACCACGGTACTAACGGGTTACCTGAACTGGGTGAAAATCCTTGAGGTCACACTAAATAATGGCGTGGATCAGCGGACAAAGGAAAGGATCGGCATTAAAACAGGGAATCCTGCTGGTTTCTCGTCCTTCGCTGAAGTCATTGAAGCCTACAAGAAACAGCTGAAGCACTTTGTGAACATCAAGATAACGGGTAACAGCATAATCGAAAGAATCTTCGCAGAACAGATGCCTGTGCCATTCCAGTCAGTGCTCATCGACGACTGCATCAAGACCGGCAAGGACTACAATGATGGTGGCGCAAAATACAACACGAGTTACATACAAGGAACAGGGCTGGGTACCCTCACTGACTGTCTCGCAGCAATCAAATACCATGCTTTTGACCGAAAAGACATCTCTTTCAACGAACTTCTGAAAGCATGTAGAGGCAACTTCAAAGGCAGATACGAGATAATCCGTCAAATTCTTCTCAACAAGACCCCAAAGTACGGCAACGATGACGACTACGCAGATAGCATCGCAAGGCAGCTCATTGAAATCTATTTTGAAACGGTGGACGGCAGACCCAACACGAGGGGAGGCAAATACCGGATAAACTTGCTCCCTACAACAGTCCACATCTACTTCGGCAAACTGTGTGATGCCACTCCCGATGGTAGAAAGGCTGAACAGCCCATATCAGAGGGTGTGTCGCCGACTCAAGGAGCAGACAGAGAGGGGCCAACAGCAGTGATGAAATCGGTGACTAAATGGGATCATACGAAAACAGGAGGCACTCTTCTAAACATGAAGTTCTCACCACAAGTACTCAGGACTGAGGAGGACCTGCAGAAGATGGTGCGCCTCATCCGAACATTCTTCAAGCTTGGCGGGCACCATGTCCAGTTCAATATAGTTGACAAGGAAACCCTCCGCGACGCTCAACGCAACCCTGAACGCTACAGAAATCTTCTTGTTCGCGTCGCCGGCTACAGTGACTATTTTGTAGGTCTCCATAAGGAACTTCAAGATGAAATCATATCAAGAACAGAACACAGACTATAGATGAAGCGAGCGGTCTAAGGTTATGTAGAAGCTTCACCTGGAACGCAGCTTCACAAATTGCGAAGCAGGGTGAGTGAATATGGTTGAAGGACTGATCTTTGACATTAAAAGATATGCTATACACGACGGTCCAGGCATACGCACTACGGTGTTCTTCAAAGGGTGCCCTCTCTCCTGTTGGTGGTGTCATAATCCCGAGGGGCAATCCTTCGGTCGGGAACTCATGGTTTGGTCAGACAGATGCATAGAATGTCGGACATGCATATCCGCTTGCCCCAATTCAGCGATCTCCATTTCGAATAGCTCAATTGTCACTGAACGTGGAAAGTGCAGAATCTACGGAGCTTGCGCTGCGAAATGCCCCGCAAACGCAAGGGAGATCGTGGGGAAAACGCTGTCCGCAGAAGAGCTGACGGCAGAAATTCAGAAGGACCACGAGTTCTACGGCGAATCTGGCGGTTTAACCGCGTCTGGCGGTGAACCGCTCGCTCAACCTGTCTTTCTGCGCGTCCTCTTGAAAAGATGTAAAGATGCAGGGATCCACACGACAGTAGACACAAGTGGCTACGCCGAAAGGAAAACCTTGGCCAAGATCAGCAATAAGGTAGATCTATTCCTCTACGACCTGAAAATGATGAACCCACGAAAACATAAACTGCATACAGGAGTCTCCAATAAACCAATCATAGAAAACCTGAAAATGCTAGACAAACTTGGCAAGCAGATAATCATTCGCTTTCCACTCATCCCACACGTCAACACCGCTGACGCTAACATAACCAGCATGTGCATGCTGCTCTCAGAGTTGAAGAATATCAAAAGGATCTGCATCCTACCCTACAATAAACTCGGAATCGACAAGGCCAAGAGATTGGGTAGGAAGGCTAGACCTTGCGCAAAGCCACCCGACAGACTGTTGGCGCACACCCTAAGATTGATAAAGAACTATGGACTTGCTGTCAAAATAGGAGGATGAAACGCACGCATTTTTCATGGTCCGCGCGCGCGTCGGCCTTGGTGCGTTCGTTCTCGAACTGGTTAACGTTAATAGAATCGATGTGTAAAGCATTGTAGACTTGCACGGTGAATAGGCATGTTTGAATTTGGAAAACTCAGGTTCCGACCCATAGAAAGAGAGGATCTGAGGCTGTTGCACGAATGGGAGAACGATTTTCAATTAATAATGTATTCGCGAAGCAAACCAATGAACTTTGTGAACACCGCTCAGTTGGAGAAGCAATACGACGAGTGGGTGAAAGACGAGAAAGAACTCCGGTTCATGGTTGAACTCATAGATTCAGAAGACCCCATAGGAATCGCCCGCCTACGACGAGAAGAGTGGGGAAATGTGAAGACCGCAGAAGTGGGAACGTATATCGGCAAGAAGGAACTGTGGGGAAAGGGCTTCGGCCGACAAATCATTGTTGCGTTGCTGGAAATGTCGTTTAACCAATTGAACATGGAACGAAGCGAAGCATGGAGCGTAGAGTATAACCATCGCGCCCACAAAGCTCTCGAAGCCTGCGGATTCAAGAGAGGCGGAGTGGTGAGACAAGCAGCCTTTGTGAATGGACGCAAATGGGATGGCTACCATTTTGATATCCTTCGAGAGGAATATCTGAACACACGAATGGGCTTGCTGAAACAAATGCTAGGAGACAAAGCCGAAGAGTACGCTGAAAAACACTGCACCATCAAGGGATATTAAACGTGCGAATCTAAATATGATCTGACGTTTTCGTGCATGCCTTCGTGGTTGCAGCTAAACAGCAGCCAGACGAACCTTCATGATTGATTACGTGTAACACTGTGAAGTGACAGAGGTTTCTAAATCGTTATAGTCCTATGGTGCGCGCGCGGTAGCGATGTGATGGTTCCGAGTCGTGAGTGACAAGGCAGGCTACTTTATCTTGAGGCGTTCTCGTCTCTCTGCGGGCGTGTGGTTGTACAGTTGCATGTAGGGAATGAGAGCTGTGACAAGTTTGTTTTCAGCTTTTTTCAGATGTTCTTGAAAGGTGGTTCGCGACACTTGCTTCTTCGCGGCGATTGTTTGAACATCAGCTTTTCTTGGTCGCATATAATAACCATGTCGATGTGCTGTGAGTACAGCGTTCACCTGTTTCTGAGTCAAATCAGAAAATAGAGCGTCGGGTGTGAGCATCAACGAACTTGCAATAAACCCGTCAAAAGGAACTTTACGAAGAATTTCAAACACCCAGCCCGCTTCCTCCATTCGTCGCAGGAGTTCCTCCAAATCGTCATGCCTGAATGCAATTATCCGCTGAAATTCCCATCCTTTTTCCATAACCTCCGGAAAAACATGAAGAAGATTCAAATCTTCAATAAGCACGTCTACAGAGTTTTGCGCCGTGCACGAGCATTTATGTACGATCAGGTGAAATCTGGTGTGATCACTCGATTCTTCTATAACCCACTCGATTTTAGGTATCTGCTTCATTACGAGGGGATAGTCGTCAGGGTTTTCCACAATTATCTCAACGATGTCGTTCTGACTGTTACACCAAGAGAATATCTTTACCGATGGAAACTTCCGAGTAAGATCGACGAAGGGAGAGTCATGCGTTAGCTTCAACACAACCTCAAATAGTGTCATAATTCATGATTCTCTCCTTCCCTATTTATTCGTTGAGCCGTCATATGCGGGGTGTCTGCACCCGTCATATGCAGGCACAAGCGTCATGTGACTTTATTTCCTCTATCTCCATAAGGTGGTGGAAATGAAAAAGATAACCTCACGAAAAAGAGATCTATTTGCCGCCAGAATCCTTCGAGAATTGAGAGTGAAGCGAAGCTTTGACGAACTTCCAGGCACTAAAGAACTCACCCTCACCGTCATTCCCACAAGCAATCAACAGATGAGAGCCGAAACTGCTTGGCTGGTCGTCGAACGCAAAAAAGCTGAAGCGCTGGCGGAATTGCAACGACGGCGCGTTATATATTGACCCAAATCCATGAGACTGCTGCGAGCTTGAGTTTAGCGGTCGAATTCAGATGATGGGTTGTAGTTAACAGGTGCAACTCTCATTTAGTTCATTTTGGTACTTCACTCGCTTCTTCTGAACTGCCGCTGGATTCCAAGCGTTTGATTTGTATGCACCAGAATTCGGAGAATTTCGATATATAACAACCTACATTTTTATCGCGGCCCCGCATCCCATACCTTTCTGATGTCTAGGGCAAAAGCAAACGGTCCAATGATCCTCTTCTTTACATGCCTTCCTCTTTGGAGTTCCGCAAATCTGCGGTAGAGCTGGTATCTAGGATCTGATGAATGCTTTTCTGAAAACTCATTCCATCCACAGGTTTCCATAGCCTTGAGGATGAGACCCAACTCTGCCTCGTTTATTTTCGGCCGTATTTCTTTCATAGTTTCCATCCGCCTCCACCGCACAGTATCGGGACAGATAGCCATAAACCTTTCGCTATCGGTACAGATAAGAAGTGTCCCACTCAGTTTGGAACCTGATGGTTTACGCTCACGGCCCGTAATGATGCAGACCCGTGATGAGTTGCGTCATAAAATGCGTCAAGTCGAAAAGTCCGCGTCTTGCCCTGTGTCAGATTCGCCTCAACTACTCACTGTTTGGTTTCTGGACCAGCTTCTTGTCAGTCTGTTTTGTTGTCCTCTTGACCAAGTCGTTTCCCAAGTCGGTAGTAGTTGAAGTCACCGCCTGTAGCCCAGATAATTGGATGAACCTTCCTCATATCAAGCTTACCATCCGTGAGACACCGGCGGTCAACATAGGACTTGATGACTTTGCCAATGATTCCTTCGTTCGGATCATAGTCGAGGATTTCAATCACTTCACACTCTATATTTATGGGACATTGGCGAATCATGGGGGCAGTTTTTAGCTCTCCGTAAAATGTGTCAAAGAGTGCTCCCTTGTCGAAGTTCCGCCCCGACTTGCTTCCGCAGATTTTCGTTTCTGCCAGGAGATTCTCTGAAGGGATGTTCACGCTGAATGTCCGGTTCTCGTGAATTCCAATTCGAGTGTAACGTTTCTTATACAAACTGAAGAAAATGCATCTCCCGAAGTCAAAAGGGGAACTATATCCGATTACCAAGTAGTTTGGATGGCTCTTGACCATCGCTCCGACCAAAATCACCGGTAGGGGACTCAGCAGATTGTCTTCAAATTCCTGCTTCATCAATCTCGCTTTGCTCACATGCATTCACGCTCGACACGCACAAATAGAGTGTGTCAGGTCTAATGAAATCTCGACGGATTTCCGTATACTTCATCAAAGCAAATTTCTTGAAGGCTTTTCCTTGGCCTGGGTTGGGGCGTTTCGTCAGGAACCCCAATCGCTACAAGGACGATAATGTGCATGTGTTGGGGTATCTTCAGCATCTTCTTGACTTCCTCAATCCACTCTTGCGGACGCGACTCGTAGTTTGCAATCCAGCAAGTTCCGTAGCCTAGAGCCATCGCCGCTAGTACGATATGTTCGGTGGCGATCATTGGGTCCCGCGTAGTCCAAGTCGCGCGCGGGCAACATGAAACGCTGGGATCTCCTAGCACCACAACAATAGCGTTTGCGCTGGCGATGAAGGTTTGGGTCGAAGGTTTCGCGAGCAACTCTTTCGCTTCTTGGTTTTTTACAATTATGAACCGCCAAGGTTGAGAATTATCTGCAGACGGGGCAAGTCGAGCTGCTTCAAGAATTCTCTTCAGATCATCATCTGGAATGTCATATGGCTTGTATTTTCGTACAGCTCGTCTTTTTTCGACGATTTCAAAGAAGTTTTCTGCAACTTCGAGGTTTGGATTCCTACCCATTCATTCGTCCTCCTACACATTTCTACTTCTCTCTTGTGGTAGAAAGACGTATAAGCCTTCTCTTACGTAATCTTATCAGAAAAAGGAAGTTGAGAGCGTGGATCGAATCGATCAATCTGTTAAAGAGAATCTCCTGTCTAATCTTAAGACACTGGGTCTTTCGACAAATGCAGCCAAGGTGTTCTTGGCACTCTTGTCTCATTCCTCTTCGTCAGCTGGCTTTCTCTGCAAAGAAACGGGTATACCTGATTCCAAGATATACTACGTCTTGAGCGAGCTTTCAAAAAGAGGAATGATAATCGTTCAAGGAGGAACACCGAATATCTACAAGCCTCTACATCCAAAGGAAGCCGTAAATAACCTGAAACAACAACTTGTGGAAGATTTGAACCAAAAGATTAACCAAGCAGATACCCTTGCAGATTCTCTTTCGCCGATGTTCGAAAGTGTCGAAAGCGAAGAAAAAATGGGACTAGCCTATGTGATTCGTGGGCGACGAAACATTATTAGAAAGATGAAAGATCTGATAGGCGCTGCTAAAGACGAAGTTGTGGTTTTTATATCGGAACAAGATCTGCTGGACGAGCTGAACTCGTCTCTGTTAAAGGCAAGCAAGCTTATCCAAACTAAACTTGCAGTAACCAGAGACCTTCGAAAAACCAAAAGCCTAGAAGAGTTAGGCCATCCAAGGATTCTGACATGCCCCTATAACATGGTTATTTCTGACCTGAAAATGCTCATAACAGTCTCAAGCTGGAGGAATGAAGTCGCAATAATGACTAACGATAAAGCACTGATGACAATGCCTAGAGAATACTATGGAAATCCAAAGTGCTGCGTAAAAGTCAGTTAAGGCTAGCTACGTACGATGCCTTTCAACTGCAGTCTTTCTCGATGACCCTTCATGAGGCATGATCTATTCAACATTAGAACTGATGAGGTTCGAAATGCCCAGGACCATTCTATTTGAAGAGTCTGCATCAGCTGGTTCTATCGCTTCAATGTCGGGCTTTCAGTCGGAGAATCTTCAGTCTGTCTAGAACGATATTTTTGCTGAGGAAGGAATCCCCCCGAGAAGTCGAGATGCCGCTTCACCCACTGCTTCTCGGTTTTTCTCGTCGGTGTACACGCGAAGGATGTTGATGAAGCCTCTCAGCACGTCGAAGATGCCAGACATGTCGCTGAGTCTCTGCTGTATCTTTTGCCCATCTTTGGTTCGGTGGAACACGGGAATCTCCATGGGTTCTAGCAGAACTGAGTGACGATAGGGAACCGAGGGCAGGGTTGGTACGTCGATTACTACTGATTCGGGCTGGACTTTGGCTTGGGTGGCGATTTGGTTGCGTATTTGGTTTCGAAAGTCTTCGACCGTGAAGATGCTGGACACGGTTTTATCTTTGACGTAGAACGTTTGTTCATAGGCGCACTTGAGCAGGTTCCGCTTCTCAAGGTCTTCGATAATCGCTTTGGATTTGCCACATTGCTTCAGCATGGTCCACACGGTGCTGTCGTCTAAGGCGAGGTACTCGTCTGGCGTCTGGAAGGCGACGAGGTCTAGTTCGTCTTTCGCTTGTTCCATCGCCATGGCAAGCATGAGTTGCGCGGCTCGTCCGACTCGGTGGAAATAGATGCTTTTGAAGGATTCAATTCGGGCGATGATGAAGGATTCAAGGGCGGAGAGAGCGCCCAAGTCGACGGCGAGGTTTTCGTTTATCACGTCGATCATGTGGATGAGGCGGAAGATATCGACGTAGCCATATTGGGCGCCCGTGTGGAAGGTGTCGCGGACCACGAAGTCGAGTTTGTCGACGTCCACGGCGCTACGGATGATTTGGTCCATAAATGCTTTTTCAGGTTTGTGGAGCCAGCCAACGGAAAGCTTCGCAATCATGTCAGGGTCGTATCCCAGCTTGCGGAGAGCATCGCTTAATTCGGAATTTCGCACGATCCATACGTTCATGTCTTCATGGGTCTTGTGGAGGAATTTGTCAAGGAGATGCTCAAAGATGTGAGAGAACGGTCCATGGCCAACATCATGCAGTAAGGCGGCGAGGCGGATAGTTCGGTAGTCATCCTCACTGAAATACGAGGATAGATGGGGATTTTCAGCTAGGAGACCGGCGAGGTACATCACGCCAACCGAATGCTCAAAGCGGGTGTGGTTTGCCCCAGGATAGACGTATTCGGAGCCGGCTAGCTGCCGTAGTCGTCTGAGTCGCTGCACGGGAAACGAATCGATGATCTCTTTTTCAGCTGCAGAGATGTACACGTAGCCAAACACTGGATCTTTAATCTCACCCCAATACTGCCGCATACAGACTCTTCTCCTCTGTTCAGTTCTCATTTCCACGCATCATTTATTAAACAATCGATCACATCGAAGACACGCAGCACCACGATGCAAGAGGTTGTGCAGGAGTCTTTGGGAAGGGCAAAAACGCCTTTCGCAGGGTGTGCAGATGCTCTTAAAGCCGCTGTCTGTGGACTTCACGGCTACTCTCAGCTTGCACAACTCTATCATCATTAAGGCATCACCATTCGTTCTAAACTCAAGTGCTCGGCTAGACAACAGAGGGTTTATATGCATTTCAATGCATATTAATATGCATGTGTGAAGAAAAATGGGAAAGAAGTCAAGGACAACTCTCACGATAGACGAAGAAGTTCTGCGAAAAGCGCATGAAGTTGGATTAAATATCTCCCAATTCTGTGAAAACGCCCTCATCGTACGCACGCGCTTGATTGAAAAAGGCTTCAAGAAATGCTACTCTTGCGGTATAGAGATGCAATTTGCCCAAAGAATCCCGTTTAGGATTAGGGGAAGACCGGGCTTGGTGAAATTGGTGTTTGGAGAGTGGGCTGGAATTGGTGAAGAACTGATGAGTTTTGACGTTTATGTCTGTCCTTCATGTGGAGAGATTCGGTTTTCATCAGACGAACAGACAAGGCGTTCACTATTAGGGAACGCATTTCTGAAAAGCTGTGTCAAGTGCGACAAAGAAATTCCTCTAGCTTCAGAAGAATGCGCCTATTGCGGAACGAAGCAACCATGAGCCATCTGTGCGCAACTAGATTAATAGTCTGTATGTAGCGCGCGTGCAAGCTATTTGCTTCTGTGACGCTTCAAGGCTCTGTCTAGGGCTTTAATCACATTTTCTCTGCCCATGGCGACGATGTAAGGCCCAAGTCGTGGGCCTTCGGAGACCCCGAGTAGCATGGTGTAGAGAATTCTGAAAAATCGGCGTGGCTTGATATTGTGTTCTCGGGCGATACTGAAAACGGCGGTTTGTATCTGAGTCTCATCGGCTTCCGATTGGAGAGCGTCGATGAGAGTTTTGGTTGCAGATCGTTCTTGATCGCTCAGAGTCATTTTGGTTTCCTTAATCTCTTCGAAGTCTTTCGCCCAGTTGCGTGCGTATTCGATCCGTTGACAAAGATCAGCTGAGAGTTTTTCTTCCTTCAGATAACCGTATTCTAGCAATTTCTGGGTGATGTAATCGAGTTCTGAGCCTGTCGGTGCCACTCGCACGAGGTACACGAGCAGATTGTAGGGGACATGAATGCGAGGGTTGCTAGGCGGCTTCAGCCACCAGCAGTACTTGTAGAGCCCAGCGAGTTTTGCGTGATCCTTCTTGTCAGTTATCCGTTTCTTTCCGAAGAATATGTCTTCCAGCTCGTCGAGTTCACTCATGTACTGCGGGATGTCAACCACGGACAGGGACCGCGTGCCCACAAACCGTTTGAGCATCAGCAACACAAGGGATTGAGGTGAACCATACCGGAACCACACTTGAGGCGTGAACACGTTGCCAGCCGATTTCGAGATCTTCTTGCCACTTTTGTCCAAGAACATCTCGTACTGCACGTGAGTAGGCGGAACCCACTTCAAAATCTCCCGACAAATTCGATCGTTCACCCTCACCGAGTCCGCGATGTCCTTGCCATACGCCTCAAACCGAATGTCCAACGCTTTCCACCGAGCCGCGAACTCGACCTTCCACACAAGTTTCCCCTCCCCTTTCCGGTAGTCAGCTTCACCCTTATGCCCACATCCGTCAAACCACTGCCCTTTAACCTCCATCCCCTCACATGTATAGAGAACCTTCCCTTCGTTCGGCAGGAACTCATACGATCGGGTTGTATAGATGCGACCACACTGGCTGCAAATGGCAAAGTAGGGCAAGGCTGCTTCATATTTCTCTTGACCAACCTCCTCCTGAATGATCGTGCCCACCTTCTTCGCGTTCTCCAGTATCGCTCTAATCTCGTTGGCAAGCAACCCCTTCTCATACATCTCAGCACCGGAAACAATCCGATACTGCACTCCACACTGGTCCAACGCGTCCACCAACAGCAGCTTGATATGCTCCGCAAAATTCCCATGACATTTGTACGGATCGGGAATCTCCCTCACCGGGAACCCCAGATACTTCTCAAGAGCCTTCGGCAACCCAGCCGGCACCTTGCGCAACCCATCCTTATCATCCGCGAACGCCACCAACTCGGACCCATAGCCCTGCGCCATCAGAGCCACAGAAACCCCATACGATCGCGCCGCATCACCAACATGCCCCACATGCGGAATCCCAGAAATCCCAATACCCATCTCGGTTCGGATCAAATCAAGGCTTCGACCGAGCTTCCGCTCGCGTTCAACAATGCCAAGCGCGGTCTTGTCAAACCACGTGCCGTGTCCAATGATAGTATCAGTCATGGAAGCAACCAAGTTTAGTATATGAAATGAAACATCAACTAAATAGTTTCTCCGTGGTTATATAAGGACGAGCGAAACAGGAAGGTCTGCGCGTGTTTATTCCTATGCACGCACGCTCACACGTGGAAGGTCAAAACTGAACTATGTTTTTGTGACTCGACAGAAAATGCTGGATTCATCCACTTCAATAATCGAGGCGTTCAACCCCCATGCGCTGAACAGCGCTATGAATTCATCATCGCTGACCGTCGTAGCTCGAAACCCATCCGTGCATACAATGGTTCCATCACGCGTCTGCGCCTCATCGATTTCGCCCAGAAGACCAAGTCGGGACTGTTGCCGAAACCATTCCAGACGAGCATCCCATATCTTCGGAGAATAGCTTGAAAATAGGATGACACCGCTAGTCTTAGTCACTCGAATGGATTCTGCAACGAGGCGTTTCTTGTCGACGCCAAAGGCAGATATACCATTTTGAACACAAAACACCGAGTCAAAAATGCCTGAACCGAACGCCGTCTGCGATGCTTCCATCAGAGCCACAGCCGAGTTTGGACAATCATTCATATACGATCGGGCAAGCTCGAGACTGCTCTTTGATATGTCATTTCCAATGATCCATGAAACATGCGGCGCAACTTCCTTCATAACTCTGCCATACCCACAACCAAGCTCGAGGACCAAACCCTTGCCACGAAGATTGGAAGTGATGAATCGAATTTCCGCATTAAGATACCGTTTGATCCGGGGAGGAGCTATTTCGTAGCATCTACGGAGTTTGCTGGCGGAAAGCC
>JABAOC010000156.1_pt10 | contig 19629 bp, 18 predicted proteins | sample 7062161 | NCBI WGS metagenome assembly JABAOC01 (sample SAMN14538625, study PRJNA623070) | marine sediment metagenome | biome: marine biome [ENVO:00000428]; feature: marine pelagic biome [ENVO:01000023]; material: deep marine sediment [ENVO:00002113] | place: India: Gulf of Khambhat ... | reverse complement strand
ATGTTTGCGTCAGAAACAGCGGAAACTCCAGTCGGGAAACGAAGAGACAATTCTGGACTCTTTGTGCCCGGCGAAACGTCCTTGACCGTGCCCCTTATCATAACTGATGAACCGAAAGCCACACCGCTATCAGGCGCAGTAACAGTCGTTACAGTTGGTCCTTTGCCTACAGCGTATACGCGCTGGTCGTAAGTGTCCATAGTTGCTATTACGCTGTCACCAATGATTGCTCGTCCACCCCAGCGTGTTTGACGGAATAAGCCATCAGCTCTCCATATTACTTCTCCTGTTGTAGCGTTGAGGCATATGAATGGTGCTCCGCGCGGTAGGGGCTGATTGCCAGAGTGTTCTGTGTGGCCAGCATAGATTTTGCCTTCCGAGATGAATACTGGTTTTTGCCACCAGTTATTAGCCCACAAGATCTCCGTGTAGGGATCAGCTACTTCGTACTTCCACAGTAGTTCGCCTGTTGTTGCATTGTAGCAGTAGACTATTCCGCTAACACTAGCAGAGTATAACCGGCCATAAGCTATTGCTCTAGCGGCATTGCCTGTGTCATCCAATGAATCTAAATAGTACTGCGGTTCAGTTGGACCCCATAAGTAATTTCCAGTTTCAAGGCTGAAGCCGAAATGTTCTCTAGTTTCTTTCAACCATACGACTCCAACATTTGCGTCTTCGTCGTTACTCCAAGCAAACCAACCGCCACCAAAACCACTAACGGTGATATCGCCTTCTTCCCAATAACTGGGTGCATCCCAAGTAGTTGGGCCGAACAGCAATTGACCTTCATTGCCTGGTGACATATCGATGCCCCACAAAGTAACTCCAGATTGGCTTAGAGTTCCACCGATTATTTTATCACCCAGAAACGTTTTGAGGACGTTTCCAGGTAACCCTGTTGGAACGTCCCAAGTATACTGAATTCCCCTTGATGCATCAAGTGTTCGTCCATGCACGTTGTTGCCCCAGCTACCAGCACTCGAGCCACTCAGACCTCTCATAACAACATAAGTTGAGTTCCATAAAGAAACAGTTCCTGCGCTCCTGCTATAGATATATTTGCAGATTTCGCCGTTTGGACCGTACATCATGGTGCCCCCAGGCACATCTTCCATGGAATACATCCAGTCGCCAGTGAAGGCGTCAAATGCATACCAATCCTGCGAACCGCCTCCAAAGAAACCGCCTCCAGTTGTTACCCACAAGTATGCGAAAGTGCCTTGATAGTTGAAGGCTTGGAAATAGAATAGCTGGCCGAAGTCTATTGTTTGGTTGTTCAAGAAAACTTTAGCCCATAGTTCTTCACCAGTACGCAAATCTACACAGTGAGTTATCGTTGGGGTAGGCCAAGCTGTGGTATGTTGATAATAAAGTTTTCCTGCGACAATTATGGAAGATGAAACAAACGCTGGGCCACCACTTGATCCGGTCCATTTGCCTTCATATGCATCGCCAGTTTCGAATCCGACTGATAATGGTCCTGAACCAACAAGTCCCAAGGGACCTCCAGCCATTCCTCCTGTTGTTAGCGGTTTTGTCCAAAGTATGTGAGCAGTTTCTGGCGCGTCGTTGTATGGAACATAGAAATTCTCAGGAGTTGTTAGCCAACTTCCTGCAAGTACGTACCATTCCCTAAGCTGGTTATCTATCGGGCGAGTCCAGTATTCAGTTGGAAGCGGTTGTGATGGGTAGAATGGTATTGGATCGGTCTGTACGGTAAGTATCAGTTCCGACGTGTCACTTGCTAGGTATCTCGTATTGCCTAATGTCTGTTCTGGAAAGTGTCCCTGAAGGATCCAGTCACCTGCAATATCAGGTACAAATACATATCCTGTTCCACCTGTCGCGTCAGTTCTGATTCCAGTGACAGTATCAGTCCGACCTTCAGGATCGGTGATGTCTATGCTTAAGTTCTCATATCCGTCAGTAACTGAAGTGCGGGGGTCTGTGATACCTATATGCAGCAAAACTTCTTGACCAACCCCTACTGGATTTGGAAGAGCCCCAAGGTATGGATAAGTTGTTTTCGGCGTTTGCGCACTAGCATATGGTAAAACACCGAGAGGTATAGCAATAGTCAACAATAGAAGTAAAGCAACTACAGTCTTTGTTCTGTTTTGTGTACTGTTCTCTTTTGTAATTAGTTTTTCGATCAATTTATTTTCTCCATTAAATGCGTGGTAGGGCTTTTATTATCTTTGATTTAAAAGCTTTTGGCTAATGCTCAGATATACAAGCAGCAACAAAATGGCTATGAATAAAGAATAATTATGCGACAAGCCAGCAAATAAGCATAAAAATGTCCAAAAGTTTATAAAAATTAGACGGAAATCTTGCAAATCTTAAAGCAGTCAGGTTCCTTTTAAATGATAGAAACTATGCCAAGCCTAAAATCAGGCCTAGCCAGACATAATTTAAGAGTCTTCAGGGGGATTCAAACATTTTCATTAAACTTTCACTGAGGAGTCCCAAAGAAACTGGAAGTACTCGCGAGCAAAACCCACTAAACCTAGGTGGTTGCTCCATATGACCAAGCTGGGCTTGTCTTCGCCTAGAAAAAGCATAGCTTCTTTTCCATCAGCAATGACGCCGCCACCGAACATGTGATCTCTACTGCGCAACTCGTTTACACTAGTAAATCTCTTCAGAAAAATCCAATCTCCAGCTTTCCCAGCTACCATGATTTTAACACCAACTGTTTTTTTCAAGTTGCCCATTAAATAGTCTGCTGAGGAAATTATGGTGCGTGCAAATTCCGGAGCCGCAATCATGATCTCCTTTGTGGCTTTAATTAGAACCTCCTCTAGCTTTGCTAAAACTGCCTGTTGTCCACGCAGTATCAGCATGTCTGGACGCTCCACAAGCTCCTGCTTCTCATATAAAGGCTGCAACTCCTCAGCAAAAGTGCTCTCCCAAATTTGGTATTTGTCTTCAAGCCTAAGTTTCGTGGATGCCATAGCCTCAATCGGAGGAACAGGATGATACTTAAAAGGGCGACTTTCGGAGCTTTTAACCCAACCTTTTTGCTTAAGAGAGTTCAGAACTTCATAAATTTTAGAGTAGGGAACAGACGCTTCCTGGCTAATTTCCATAGCTGTCATCTTCCCACCTTCCAATAACACAACATAGGCGTCAATCTCGTAGGCGTTTAAACCCATTTCTCGTAGAATATCACGAGTATTTTCGCTGATTGACATTGGATTCCCCTCAATCACCTTAGGAAAGGTTTGGAAACATTATTATGGCTATTTTAGCTCTTAAGCACTTCGAAAAGCAAAGCCACCACAAGTAGTAGTGAAAAAAATGAACGATGTTAAAAACACTAAGAGTGTTTGTCCTGAATGCTTGGAAGTTTTAGACGCTACAATCTTCGAGGAAGACGGCAAAGTTTACATAAAAAAATTCTGCCCAGAACACGGCTCCTTCCAGGAATTATACTGGTCGGATTATGACCAATACGTGCGTGCTGAAGAGCTCAAGTACGACGGCGAAGGCTTGAACAACCCACGCACAAAAAAAGATAAGGGCTGCCCCTACGATTGCGGCATATGTCCAGAGCACAAATCCCACACTGCCCTCGCAATAATCGATGTTACAAACAGGTGTAACCTCACATGCCCAGTTTGCTTTGCTAATGCGGCTGCCGCGGGCTACGTATACGAGCCTACAAAAGAACAGGTTACAGGAATGCTGGAGAACTTGCGCGCAAATGACCCCGTGCCAGCCACTGCACTTCAATTCAGCGGCGGCGAACCAACAATCTGTAACGACCTGATTGAATTTGTAAGAAAAGCAAAAGAACTAGGCTTCCGCCACGTGGAAATAAACACGAACGGACTCAGGCTCGCGCAGAGCGTTGATTACTGCAAAGAACTGAAAAAGGCTGGAGTAAGCACTGTTTACTTACAATTTGACGGGGTAACATCTGAAGTCTACAAGTTCATCCGCGGCGTCGACCTGCTTGACATCAAAATGAAGGCTATTGAAAACTGCCGCAAAGCAGGACTACACAGCATAGTCTTGGTGGTCACATTAGTAAAAGGCGTGAACGACAACCAACTCGGCGACATCATAAATTTTGCAGTCAAAAACTTTGACATTATAAGGTGTATAAACGTTCAGCCAGTCTCCCTTTGTGGACGCCTTCCACAGAAAGAACGTGACCGAATGCGCATAACAATACCTGATTTCATGCGTCTCGTCGAGGAACAAACAGATGGAAAAATAAAAGTTTCCGACTTTTATCCAGTGCCCACGGTTGTTCCAGTTTCAAAAGCAGTAGGTGCACTCCAAGACAAGCGGTATGTAGAGTTTACGGCTCATCCGCACTGCGGTATGGCTACTTACCTATTCGTGGAAAACGGCAACATTATACCAATTACCCGTTACGCGAATGTAAACAAGTTCGTTGGAACCATGAAAAAAGTTAATGAAAACGCCTCTAAAGGAAGCAAAAGAAAAGCTAAACTTCGGCTCCTTGGAGCAGCAAGGCATGTCAAATTCAGTTTCCTGAGGAAATACCTACTAAGAGTCTTCACAGAAGGAAGCTACAAATCGTTAGGGGACCTACAAAGGAAAACCATATTGCTTTCGGCAATGCACTTCATGGATCCATACAATTTTGATTTAGAACGCGTACAAAGATGTGTAATTCACTATGCAGTACCAGATGGACGTATAATACCTTTCTGCACCATGAACTCGATTCATAGACCTGAAGTTGAAAGAAAACTCGGAGTTCCTATCAAAGAGTGGAAGAACAAGCATAAAGTTGAAATAACCCAGCCTTTATAGTTCAGCAACCAACATACGAAAGAAGTGAAAAAATTGGGCGGAAAAAAGAAACTCGGATTAAAACAGATGGAGCGGATGCAAGCAAAGAGAGACAGAGAAAGCAAATCGAAAGATAAAAAGAAAGAAAAAGCCACACCGCCAAAAGAAAGAAGGACAATAGGTGTAATTCCTCCAGATGTTAAAAACACAAAAATTGTTAACGAAGCAAAAAAGATGAAGGTTTTAACGCCTTACGCAGTGGCTTCAAAGTTCAATATACGAATAAGTGCGGCCAAAGATTTCTTGGAGCAACTGGAACAAACAGGCGCAGTGGAACTCGTCTCAGGAAACCATAACATAAAAATATACAAACCATTGCCCGCTTAATTCAACACGAAAAATTTTTAGCTTTCACTTCTGGAGAACGGAAGAATACGATTTGAAATTTCCAGAAAGAGTTTACACAGAGAAAGAAGTTAAAACTGCAAAAAGACTATTAAGGAAAGGCTTCAAACACAATTTAACAGTGGAAGGAAGCTCTAAATTCGAACAGAAAGTTGAAGAAGCTCTTGAACTTGTAAAAACTGCGCGTTATTACGAATTTTTGCGGACGTACATAAAAAAGATAATTGAAATTGATGGGTTAACTCAACTCCGTGAAACAGAAGCAGTGATTTGGGCGAACAAATTTGCGGTTGAAAACTCTGTGGATGCTGCCAGCCTCTTTATTCAAAAAGCTAATCACATGAAGGAGTATCTTGAGGGTAAACTTTATTATGGAGGCACCGCAGAACAACGTTCAGTTGAGAAACGCATGCAGTTCTTGGAAGTCTTGAATGAGAAGAGCCAAGATAAGATTGTAAAAGAAGAGTGTGCACGGCTCCTGCAGATGTGGAAGGACAGCGCAACAGCGTTCTAGCTTAGCAACTCAACCTTAATTGTTGCTCCGCTTTTGACTTTTTTGAACATTTCCAGATTTTTTGTGATTTTTCCCAAAATATTCACGGAACTATAGGGCTGCGATTGCCCATAAAAAACGCATAACGCACTTCCCATCGGCCAAAAGGCTATTGCACCGGTTTCTACAGTTGGTTTAGCTTTTTCTTCCCCTATTTTTACTGGAATTTCGAAATAAACCTCCTCCTTCCATAAAGCGGCTCTGCCTTCCACTGGGAGTTTTCGAGTAATAGTGTCGATAGTTCTGGGCGCCAAAAACCGCACCAGTTCACCTTCCGCTTCGCCCAATCCCTCTATAATGAATTTTATCTTGATTCGTGAAATGTCTTCCTCATCAGCCAACTGTTTAACGGTCCCCCTTGAGAAAATTATCCAACATGTTAAGATAATTAGGTCTTATTACTTGAACGCGTTTTCATATTTAACTCTTACAGTTTATCAATTCGCTTCAAAAATACTTGAAATGGTAATTGGCTCAATATAGCACTAGGTAAGTAAGCCGTGAAAACATTAACGTTGAAACTCTGCTATAACAGGTCAAGAAGCGTCTTGCCTATGTAGTCTATCTGCGCCTCCGTGACTCTTGGGTGAATGGGCAGAGAGAAAACTTGATTTGCTGCTTTTTCTGTCTGGGGTAGTCTGCGCTTACCAAAAGCTTCATAGTAAGGCATTAGGTGCACAGGGTTAGCATAGTAGGCTACGGCACCTATACCTTTTTTGCGCAGTTCTTCCACAATCTTGTTTCTTTCGTTTGCTGTTGCGCCTTTAAGTCTAACCGTATAGAGATACCAACTGTGTTGCCTTTTCTCAGATTCTTTTGGCAACTTTAGCCTATCTGACGCTGCAAGTAGTTCCGTGAGCCTCCTGGCGTTTTCGCGCCGTTTGGCTACAAAAGTCGGCAACTTAGATAATTGAACTAAGCCAATAGCGGCTTGTATTTCTGACATTCGGTAATTGTAGCCGAGCATTAGAGAGGAGTACTTGTTTTTTTCCCCATGGCTTCTTATCAACCGTAAAGTTTTCGCGATTTCATCATTGTCTGTTGTTGTTATTCCACCCTCGCCTGTAGTTATGTTTTTGCTGGCGTAAAGACTCCAGCAAGCAACGTCAGCAAAAAATCCAGCAGGCTTCCCTGCGTAAGTTGCACCATGAGCTTGAGACGCATCTTCAACTATCGCCAAGTCGTGTTTAACAGCGATCTTCCTTATTGGCTTGATGTCAGCGGAATAACCATATAGATCAACAGGCATTATCACCTTGGTCTTTTTTGTCAAGTTTTTTTCGATTTCTTCTGGAATAAGGTTGTAGGTTTCAGGGTCAATATCAGTGAAAATGGGTTTACCGCTAGCATTAACGACCGCTTCGGCTGTAGCTACGAAAGTGAAGCTGGGAAGTATCACCTCGTCGCCTTGTTTGACACCAGCAGCTAATGTGGCAGAGTGCAAGGCTGCGGTTCCAGTGTTCACGGCTATAGCGTGTTTTGCGCCAGCAAATTCTGCGAATTTTTTCTCGAATTGTTTAACCTTGGGACCTGCGCCAAGTGCGTTGGTTAATGGACCGCTTCTCATAACCTTAGCAACGGCTTCGACTTCTTCTTCGCCAATTTTAGGAAGATTTATGGGAATCAAGCGATAAGTCTCCAAATAATAACAGAATAATGTTTATGAGTTCTATATTTCAACTTACCTATGTATTTTGTGAAAACATTTAATTGAAAAAATAGCAGTTAATTACTCGATACGCATCATATATTCGATTTTGTAGTCAGCTACCACTTTGAGTTTATGTGATCGAAGAGCGTCGTCCAAGTTTGGATCGCCAGTATCAACGTTCAGACTTTTCAAACTTCTCAATTTGCCTTCTGTAGCGACTACGGTTATGTTGTCTAACCCTACTCGACGAATTACCTCTGGGCTTGTTTGTTGGTTTCCTCTTCCAAAAATAAAGCCTTGGCCCCCAATCGGCGTGACAATTATCTGAGCGGTCTTTCCTCGGATTTTCTCTAGTATTTGTTTCTCATTTACGTCATTTGCCACTATTTTCTTGTTGCAGAAGAGGTCTACTCCTAAGAGAGTCTTTTTTGCGTCCAAGAGGTCTCCGATAGTACGGGTGGTGGTACCCGGACCAATAATGTAGATCACGTCAGGTTTCATGCTTTCAATCATGTATGTTGCTATAGCCGCTTGGTTACGCAGTTCACTTTCTGTTATTGGACTTGCCAGCTTCGCTCTTTGAATCAGGTACGGCTCGTAAGGAGTAAGTAAGTAACCGTAAAGTCTTGAAGACACTCGTCCCTCTCTAAACGCGTTTTCATCAACATCCATTACCTCTGCTTCGCGTAAGGGCAGTTCTCCCCACAGAAAACCCATAGCTATCTTCGCAGCAGCCTTGGTATCCACAGCAAAAACAGAGCTGTGCATCTTTACTCCTGTTGGAACGCCCAATGCAGGAATGTCAATGTTGATTGCCTCAAGTATGTCTCGAGCTGTTCCGTCGCCACCACAAAATACAAGAAGATCAACCTTTGCATCAGCAATTTTCCTTGCAATTTCCCTAGTATCTTCAGCGGTGGTTTCTTTTTTTCTCTTTCCTAAAACCGTGCAGGAAAAGCCGCAGCTTATTGCTTCTTCCTCACCCATATTTCCAGCGCCTACAATAAGCTGCATCTTTTCGTCAGCTAACTTAAGTTCAGAAAGAAAAAATTCAGCCCTCGCAGGTGTTATGGTTTTTGCCCCGAGAAGAATAGCCTTTTTTAAAATTTCTCTACCATCTGTGCCTTTAAGTCCAACAGCGCCGCCCATTCCAGCAACAGGATTAACGATTAACCCCATGGTCGGTACAGGAACTTTTTCAACTATTGTAAACAAGTTATATTCTTTCTCCAACTTTGCACAAGAGCAAGTAACTTGATAATGTATATGACATGGTCCTTCATAACATAAAAAATTGAGTTTACGCGCTACGGCGTCATATCTCCGCGCCTCAGGCGTTTTTTTACGAGTTTTGTCAAATAAACTTCTTTTTGACCTCATCTAGCCAAGGATAAAGATTCCGGAGTTTTCTCATTGAGTCTTCGACTTTTTTTGTCGGATATTCATATGGAAGTAACTTACCGCTCAAGTAATCATCATATGCTTGCATGTCGAAATAGCCGTGACCACATAGCAGAAACAGAATAACTTTTTCTTCCCCTGTTTCTTTGCACCGTAAGGCTTCATCAATAGCTCCTTTGATGGCGTGGGCTGGTTCTGGAGCGGGTATTATACCCTCACTTTGAATGAAAAGCTTAGCAGCATCGAAAACATCTAATTGATTATATGCTTTAGTCTCTAGTTGCCCCTCCGCAGCTAGTCTACTTATGGTGGGAGCTATTCCATGATAGCGCAGACCTCCTGCATGAATTGGCGCTGGTATGAAATCGTGTCCTATAGTATGCATTGGAACCAGAGGAGTTATCTTGGCTGTGTCACCGTGATCAAAAGTGTATTCTCCTTTTGTAACAGAGGGACAGGCTGTCGCTTCAGTTGCTATAAAACGAACGTCTTTAGGTGCCTTTCCAGTGATTCTGTCGTAATAAAAGGGCCAGAAAAGGCCAGAAAAGCTGCTCCCCCCGCCTATGCATCCATATACCACGTCTGGGTAGTCTCCTGCAACTTCTAGCTGCTTTTTAGTCTCCAATCCAATTACGGTTTGATGCAGAAGAACGTGATTGAAAACGCTGCCTATGCCGTAGTTGGCGTCTTCGTTGTTAAGGGCGTCTTCAACAGCTTCGCTTATAGCTATTCCCAAGCTGCCTGAACTGTTAGGGTCTTCCTTCAAGATTGCTCTGCCGCTTTCGGTTTGATTGCTCGGACTTGCGTAGACATCTGCACCATAGGATTCCATCATAATTCTTCTGTAGGGTTTTTGTTGATAACTCACTTTGACCATATAGACAGTAGATTTTAATCCAAACATCATACACCCGAAGGCTAAGGAGGAGCCCCATTGACCGGCCCCTGTCTCAGTAGCTATGCGTTCTTTTCCTTCCTTCATGTTGTAGTAAACTTGAGGAATGGCTGTGTTTGGTTTGTGACTTCCTGGAGGGCTGACCCCTTCATATTTGTAGTAGATTTTGGCTGGAGTCTTCAACGCCTTTTCTAGACCAACAGCTCTTAAGAGAGGAGTGGGTCTCCAAAGTCTGTAGACATCTCTCACTTCTTCTGGAATGTCTATCCATCTTTCCGTGCTCATTTCTTGAGCTAAAATCTCCTTGGGGAATATTCTAGGGACTATTCCAGGTCCAGGTTCTTTTGTATGTGGGTCTATGGTTGGAGGAAGTGGTTTAGGTAGGTCGGGAAGTATGCAGTACCATTGCTTTGGTATCTGTTCCTCGTCTAGAAGTATTTTAGTCGGCATGTCATTTTATCTCCTAATCAAAGGTTGTAATTCGTACGTGGATGCGATATTAAATCTTTTGTGTACATATTTGTACATGAAATTGTGAAACGCCAAAGAAACGAGAACTAATAGTATGAGTTTAAAAACTAAAATTCAGTTCAAGCTCATCTTAGTTAAGGATTTATACTTAACTGAACGAAAATGTACAAGAAGGGCCCATTTATGTGGAACAGCCTCAAAAAACACTTTGAAGGATACCCAGAAAGACTCAAAGTAGTACGCGTTTTAGTAGAAAACGGTCTAAGAGCAAAAGACGGAAAGGTTTACCTTAACCAAATTGAGATTCCGCCAGTGCGTATCGCAAGAGTCGCTGGAGTGGATAGACGCACAGTAAACGCGACATTAAACACCATCAAAGCTAATCACGAACTTAGATTGATTTTTGAGGAGATACGGTCTGCCGGACACTCCTTGAAAGAAATCGCAAAGCCTCTGAACTTGGGCGTTGTTGAAATAACCCCTCTTGACGCAAAAACTCCAGGCATCCTAGCTAACTCAGCTATGATTCTTGCTCAGGGCGGCTTGAGCATCAGACAGGCAATTGTGGACGACCCAGAACTCTCGCCAGAACCAAAACTGACGCTAATTTTAGAGAAGAAAATTCCGGGTGAATTAATCCCTGAACTGCTGAAAATCAGAGGTGTAGCCAAAGTCGCCGTTTATTAACTTAAAGCAGCATTCTGCTATAGAACGCGGAACGAAAGATGAGAAAATTCCAGTCCTATCTTATTTCGGCACGATAAGGCTAGAAAAACTTATATGGCAATTGTGTTTTGTTGTTGTGCGCATTAAAGGAGGCTATCTTTGATTTGTCATCACCTGCACAAGCTGGCGGGGTGCCAGTTCTAGTATTAAAGGAAGGTTCAAATCGTTCTCGCGGAAGAGAAGCTCAACATGCAAACATAACGGCTGCAAAAGTTGTAGCTGAAAGTGTGAGGAGCGCCTTAGGTCCTAAGGGTATGGATAAGATGCTCGTTGACAGCTTCGGCGACGTAACAATAACAAGTGATGGTCGCACAATCTTGGATGAAATGGACATTCAACATCCAGCAGCTAAGATGCTGGTCGAAGTTGCAAAAACACAGGATACCGAAGCAGGCGACGGAACCACGTCCGCCGTAATAATAGCAGGCGAACTTTTGAACAAAGCTGAAGAGTTGATAGATAAAAAAATACACCCAACCATAATAATTGACGGATACAAAAAAGCAGCAGCAAAAGCGCTTGCCACCCTCGAGAAAATAGCCATAGCAGTGGACTCAAAGATTCAGGATTACCTTAAGAAAACCGCCATAACTTCTATGGCGAGCAAGGTCGTCGCTGAATATAAAGAAATTTTGGCGGACATAGCGGTTAAAGCAATGCTCAGGGTTGCAGAAAAAGAAGGTGACATATACAAAGTTGATGTTGAAGATGTTAAAGTTGAAAAGAAAACGGGCAAATCCCTCAGTGAAACAAGCCTGATAGATGGCATAGTTCTGGATAAAGAAATAGTTCATTCTGGAATGCCTAAACGAGTAGAAAAAGCCAAAATTGCGTTACTTGACACTTCTTTAGAAATTGAAAAGACAGATTTCGACGCCAAAATAAATATTGAAACCCCAGATCAGATTGAAGCTTTCCTCAACCAAGAAGAAGTCATGCTTAAGAAAATGGTGGAGAAGATTAAAGCTGCAGATGCAAACGTTGTCATATGCCAAAAAGGTATCGACGACATGGTGCAGCACTTCCTTGCGAGGGAAGGAATAGCAGCAATTCGAAGAGCGAAAAAGTCCGATATGGAGAAACTGGTAAAAGCTACTGGCGGAAAAATAGTAACCAAGCTGGATGATATCACTTCTGAAGACCTTGGATATGCAACTCTGGTAGAAGAACGCAGAATCGGAGACGACAAAATGACTTTCATCGAAGGATGTAAACACCCGAAGGCAGTTACGATTTTGATACGGGGCGGAACAGATCGCATGATCGCAGAAGCAGAACGCTCAATTCATGATGCTCTATGCGTAATCGAAGACATACTTGAAGAGCCAAAAGTTGTAGCAGGAGGCAGTGCTCCCGAACTCGAAATGGCCCGTACATTGAAAGGGTACGCTGAAACTTTGCCGGGAAGAGAGCAACTCGCAGTTAAAATCTTCGCGGATGCATTGGAAACCGTTGCAATAACGCTTACTGAAAACGCTGGTTTAGACCCAATTGACATACTTTCAGAATTAAGATCAAGACATGAAAAAGGAGAAACATGGGCGGGAATAGAAGTCCTAGAAGGAAAAGTACGAGATATGGCAAAAAAGGGAGTTTTCGAACCGATCACTGTTAAGAAACAGATAATCAAGTCAGCAAGTGAAGCGGCTACGTTAATTCTAAAAATTGACGATGTAATTGCTGCTGCCAAAATGAAAGCGCCTCCAATGCCACCAGGAGGAGCTCCTGGCGGAATGTATCCAGGCGCTGGAGAGTATTAGATCACGTCTCACAAAGAAAAAATAAGTATAGGTCCTCCGAAAATAACGAGGTTCGAAAAAGCAAGAATAGTTGGAGCTAGAGCCCTTCAGATTTCTATGAGCGCACCGATACTGATAGATACTAAGGAAGCATATTCAAACCCGATTGACATCGCCTTAACAGAATTGGAAAGCGGCATCCTGCCAATCACAATCAGAAGAACATTGCCAGACGGAACATTTCAGGACATTCCGATGAAGTGGCTACTTAAATAAGATTAAGCTGCGAATCTTTAATTTTCTTTGCCTCTTCAAGAGTTGCGCAGATTCCATCCCAATGGGCGCCCTGCCAATAGATTTGCCCACATTTTGAGCAAGCCCAAAACTCGTCATAATAAAAGAACGTGTTTTTTTCAACTTTGCCTAAAACATTCTCTTTAGGCGTTAAACGAATCTCAGCATTGCATCTTGGACAGCGAGAACGGTTCATATCTATAGTCAGAGGAAAATCAAGCCGCTGAGCAAGTTCTGCAAGCTTTTCAGCTTCTGTTCTACCTTCCAAATAGAAAACGTCGATGCCCTTTGTAGTTGCGCGCTGGTAAAGGTCAAAATCTCTTGTGAGAAGAATCCGATGCTGCTTCAGAGCCACCTCAATCAAATCAGTATCCTCAAATTGAGTTGAGTACGTGACATTCTGTCCCAAAATGCGAAGCCATCTGGCTAGTTTCCCAAGCATCCCATCTAAGATAAATTTCACGTATCATCACCCCGTATTATTTCACCGCTTCCAGCCTTCGCAAAGATCTCCTGTTTATCCATAACTAATAAGCCGTTAACAAAAGTCTTCAACGGACAGCCCTGCACTTCCCAACCGTCAAAAGGCGAGAACTTCGCTTTAGAATGGAATTTTGAAGCATCAATCCTGAACTTCCGTTTAAAATCTACAACCACTAAATCCGCCTTTCTTCCTTTCACCAATACACCGCGGTCCCTTAAATTGAAAATCTCCGCGGGTTTTTCTGAAAGCAGGTGAACAATATGCCCTAGTGAAATCTTGTTTCTTCTAACCATCGTCAACATAAGAGGGAGCATGGTTTCAAGACCGGGCACACCAACTTTAACATTCCAAACGCTGTCAGCGGACTTTTCACTCAAAGTGTGAGGAGCATGGTCTGAACCTAATACGTCAACCCAACCCTCAGCAACGTCTTTCCAAAGTGCTTCTATGTCGTTTTTGTCGCGAAGAGGCGGTATTATTGTCAACTTAAAGCCATATTGCTCATAATCAGTTTTTGACAACAAAAGATGGTGGGGAGTTACTTCACAGGTTATGGTTCTTTCGGATTTTTTCGCCTCAATCAAAGCGTCTAGTCCCTCTTCAGTTGTCATGTGGCAAAAATGCAACCGTACACCAGTCTCCGCGCTTAAATCCAATAGACGTTCAACTGCTTTTAGTTCAACACTTTTTGAATGCGCCTTCAGGAAGGCAGCAGTATCATGGCGGTTGGCTCGTTGCAGCCTTTTTTCGTTAGCCATCAACAAAGCTTTGTCTTCAGCATGCACCGCGATGGGAACACCTTTTTCGCCTGCTTTTCTAAACGCTTCCTTCAAGGCTTCATCATCATCAATGTTTAATCCTCCAACTTGACGAGCCATAAAAAGCTTAAAACCCACAGCCCCCTGAGCGATAATTCCATCAACTTCTCCCAAGTTTTTGGGAAATTCCGAGTAAAACCCAATGTCAACTACATTTCTTTTTTCTGCGATTCTCATTCTTTTCTTCAAGGTTTCCGTGCTCATAGTCACTGGGTCATTGTTGGGCATATCCAACACAGTGGTTATCCCGCCCGCTGCTGCGGCTGCAGTTCCAGTGTAAAAATCCTCTTTGTATGCTTTTCCTTCATCACGAAGGTGCACATGAACATCAATCAAACCCGGGAGAACCAGCATGTTGCCCAGATTTGTTTTCTCGTCAGCTTTCGGCATCTGAGTCTCTTTGCCTATTTTAAAGATTCTGCCATTTTCAATGGCTATGCTACAGTCAACTATTTCCTTTTTCAAGTAAGCCTTAACGTTTGTTAAAACGGAATCAACAATCAAGTTAAACGCGCTCTTATTTGAATAACGGGTAAGAAAGCTAATTAATTTTTTTTGTTTCTGAAACGGCCATTGTAATTTCAAGCGTTGCTTTAGGTTTCTAGTTCTATGCGGCAGTCTTCACATAAGTTTTGCCCATCAACGTCTTTTAAATTCTCTGAGAACACACCACAACGGTCACAGTATCCAGGGAGAGACGTTTCCTCATCTGCGGTTTCCTCGGCTTGCGCGGCATTCTCAAGGCGCGTTCTTTCTTGAATTATCTCTATAAGCTCAGGCATAACACCAAGAATGTCTCTACTTGAAATAACGCCCACAAGATTGCCTTTGTAAACTACGCCAAGTCGCCTGATGTCTAGCCGACTCATTTTCCTTGCTGCTTCACTTATCGTTGCTTCCGGTTGTATTGTGACTAGAGGAGAAGTCATAATTTCTTTTGCTTTTATGGCATCAGGCACAAGGTTCTTAGCTAGAACTCGTATCACTAGGTCGCGTTCAGTTATTACACCAACAGGTTTCCCTACCTTATTTGAGACTATGACACAGCCTAAATCGTTTTCATCCATAAGACTAGCAGCGTTATTTGAAGTTGCATCTTCATCTAACGATACCACTGGACTGCTCATGATATCCTTGACAACCATTCTTGTTCTCAACCCAATATCAGACATTGTTTATAAACTCCCAAACAGATTTCGATAAGTCTTGGTTTACAATTGTGAAAGTAGTAATCGCACATTTAAGAGTTGCTTACTCCAAGATTTAAAAAAACATTATTTAATTGGATATCGTGCAAGTTATATTAGGATGTGTATAAACAGCATCAGGAAAAATAATAACCAAAATTGATTCTAAAGCCAACATCGCTTATCTATTAAAGATACGAGCAGATATATAAAGCAGTAATTTTACTATTTGCGTATATCAAGCCAAGAGGCCGAAAGTAATGCCGTTTAAACGGAAAAGTCGAGGAAGATCAAAAGGAAGCAAGGGAAGCAGTGGTTTGGTACAATGCGTCAGTTGCGGACAGATGGTGCCACGTGACAAGGCAAAGAAGTCTACGCGTAGAGTATCCTTTGTCGAGCCCCAATTAGCAAAAGAGCTGCGACAAAAAGGCACCTATATGTCCTCTTGGGTAGACACAAAATATTATTGCATTTCATGCGCAGTACATCGAGGTATCGTGAAGGTTAGAGCGGAAAACGAAAGGCGCTCACGCTATAGAAGAAAACGCTAGTTTTCTAGATTATTACTCTTTTTCTTTGAGGCGTTGTAAACATGTAGACCTCTTTGTAGAACGGTCAAGTTTGAGAGCACCGCAAGCAGTATTATACTTACATTTAAGGCGTCAATCCAGAAAATGGCGGCAATGCTCGCGACTGATAAAATAAGCATGCGTTCACCTCTTTCAGCTACACCTATAGATTCCATCTGCATACCGGCTGATTCTGCCCTTGCTCGACTATAACTCACCATTATGGAACCCACCAAAGAAATTAATCCCCATATGGGGTTGCATAGTCCACCGATTATAAAACCTACATAAACAGCGGCGTCAGCGTATCTGTCCAGAAGAGAATCCAGAAATCCTCCGAACAAGCTTTTCTGATCATAGATCCTAGCTATTACACCGTCAAGCGCATCACAGAAACCCGATCCTAAAAATAGAATTGTGGCTATAAGAATCCACAAAGGCTGTCTTTGTGCTACTGCATACGTGAAAGCTGAGAGCAGGGCCAAAGTCAAGCCTATAGAGCTTACAATGTTCGGGGTTAATCCTATTTTATGCGCGACTTTTGCTTCTAAAGTTAACATGTTTTGAACTTTTTTCTTCAGTTTGGTCAGCAATTCTAGTTCTCTACTTGGTATGTTAAAGCTTATTATTTAAGCTGGACTGCAATATGATTTGCGTTTCAACATGCAAGAAGTCTGTTCACAAGAAGCTATTACCGGTTGACTTGAAACCCGCAAAATGTGGAAGTTTGATTAGTTCCTAGCTATTTACCTGGATCTTGTTCTGTTCTTCAATCTGACTTATAAGTAAGATTTTGATTATGTAGGGCAGTAACGTTCTGTCGCAGACAGAATCGCATAGACGGCAACGTTACCCAAAAGAAACGACAAAAAGGAGTGAAGAAAATGACTGAGAACGCGGATGTCGTCTTCGTCGGAAATAAACCTCCAATGAGTTATGTGCTGGCAATCATGACAAGTCTCTCCTCTGGAAACTTGAAAGAAATAACGTTAAAAGCTCGTGGTCAGGCAATAACTACAGCAGTTGACGTGGCTGAAATAACTCGAAACCGATTCATAAAAGACTTGAAAGTGACTAAGATATCTATTGGAACAGCAGAGATGCCACCTAGGGAAGGCGAAAACAAATCCAGAATGGTTTCGACGATGGAAATCACAATGAGCAAAGAGTAAACCAGAACTGAACACAGCAACTAATAAAAATAGCTCACATTTTTTTCTATTTCCTAAATCTCCAACGAGCATCTTTTAACTCTTAGCTTTTTGGATACTTGCCTCATCGCAAGATTAATAGCCTAAGTAAATTCAAAATAGAGTTAGCTCCGTGAGAAATATGTTAGATATCAAACTTATCCGTGAAAATCCCGAGTCAGTAAAAAATAACCTTATGAAAAGGGGAGATCTTAAAAACAGCGAAATGCTGGACGCATTGGTTGATTTCGACAGACAATGGCGGCAAAAACTAACAAAACTTAACGACCTTCGCCACGAAAGAAAAAAGTTGACCGCTGAGATTGCCAAGCTGAAAAAAGCGGGAAAAAAAGCGAGCAGCAAAGTTGAAAAAGGAAAAATACTTGATTCTGAAATTAAAAGCTTCCAAGCAGAAGTAGCCAAGGCAGAAGAGAAAACAAAATATTACTTGATGCGCCTTCCCAATTTATTGCATGATACTGTACCGATTGGCAAGGATGAAAATGACAACGTCCAAACTAGAAGCTGGGGTGTCTTGCCGAAATTTGATTTTGCCCCAAAAAATCACATAGACATAGGCTTAAACCTAGACATAATTGACATAGAAAGAGCCGGAAAAGTTACAGGTTCAAGATTTTTCTACTTGAAGAGGGAAGGAGTGCTCTTAGATATGGCTTTAATGAGTTTTGCTATGGAAGAAATTGTGAAAAAAGGTTATTTACCCGTGGAGCCTCCGTACTTGATGAGGCGCGAGCCTTATGAAGGCGTCACGTCGCTAGGCGATTTCGAAGAGGTATTATACAAAATCGAAGACGAAGATTTGTATTTGATAGCAACTTCAGAGCATCCAATGGCTGCAATGTTTATGAATGAAGTGTTGAAAGAAGAGGATTTGCCTTTTAGGCTCGCAGGCATAAGTGCATGTTTCAGAAAAGAGGCTGGTGCCCACGGTAGAGATACTCGCGGAATGTTTCGAACGCACCAGTTTAACAAGATAGAACAGTTTGTCTTCTGCAAGCCTGAGGAATCCTGGCAGCTTCATGAAGAGCTGCTTTGTAATGCGGAGGAGCTTATTCAGAAGCTTGGTTTACCTTACCGCGTGGTTAATGTTTGCACAGGTGACATTGGAACCGTGGCAGCTAAAAAATATGATATTGAAGTGTGGATGCCTGCTCAAAACGAGTATAGAGAAGTTGTGTCATGTAGCAACTGCACAGATTACCAAGCGAGAAGATTGGGTATTCGTTACAGGGAAAAGGAAGGTGCACCTCCAAAAGGATTTTTGCATACTTTGAATTCGACTGCTATAGCTACGAGCAGAACTATTGTTGCAATACTTGAAAACTTTCAGCAAGAAGACGGTACTATTGTCATTCCCAAAATCTTGAGAGAGTACATGCACGACATTGAGAAGATAAACTAGAAACGGTAAACCTTTTAATATTGCCTTGAGATTGTTGATGGCACGTTTGGAGGATAAACTTGTCGAAATCTAAGCGTTTACGCGATAAATGGCGAGGAAAAACGTGGTATATTGTGATAGCGCCTCCGTTCTTTGGCAACGTAGAGCTAGGCTCATTGCCAGCGGAAAATCCAGAACAGCTGAAGGGGAGAGTTGTCGAAGCAACACTTTACGACATCACCAGCGATTTTTCCCATCAATACTTAAAGATGTTTTTCCAAATAAACGAACTTGATGGAAAAACCGCTCACACTTTATTCAAGGGTCACGAATATTCTCGAGACTATTTGCGAAGTTTGGTAAGGAGAAGGACAACAAAAGTTGACGGGCTTTTCAATCTAATTACAAAAGATGGATATAAACTGAGAGTTGCAGTTTCAGCTCTCACTCTTTCGCGGATAAAAACTTCTCAAGAAAAACTCATTCGTGACATGATGGCGAAAACCGTTGATGAAAAAGCCGCTGCCTTGACACTTGACCAGTTCGTTCAAGAGATGGTTCTTGGAAAAATAGCTTCTGATGTTTACAATAAAGCAAAGAAAGTAGCTCCTCTAAGGCATGTTGGTATTAGAAAGTCGAAACTGATAGCTCAAACAGCTCAATAGGACAACAAGTTTTTCCTCTTCATATCACTCGTTTTCACCATCAGTATTGTGTTTGTTAGGGCAAACATCTTTAGAGGCTAGAACTCTTGTTTAGGAAACAGGAGGATAACTATTGAGGCATGCAGGTGTTCATAAAAAAGGAACATTTTCTATTTCAGAATTAATAAATAGTGCTCGAAAAAGCAGTAACTGTGAAAAAACTGGGGCAATGGCGCTTTTTATCGGCGTAACTCGCGGCGAGACTTTAGAAGGAGAAAAAGTTCAAAAGATAGAGCTGGAAGCGTACGAGGAAAAAGCAAATGAGGTTCTAGTCAAAATTTGCGATGACTTGTCTAAGAAGTCAGGCATAGTTGACGTTCAGATACACCATTTGCTCGGAGAATTCAATGTCGGAGAAGATCTC
>JABAOC010001783.1_pt1 | contig 19631 bp, 23 predicted proteins | sample 7062161 | NCBI WGS metagenome assembly JABAOC01 (sample SAMN14538625, study PRJNA623070) | marine sediment metagenome | biome: marine biome [ENVO:00000428]; feature: marine pelagic biome [ENVO:01000023]; material: deep marine sediment [ENVO:00002113] | place: India: Gulf of Khambhat ... | reverse complement strand
TCTTCCAGTCTACTATGCAAGATATGGCAACACCATCGATGCGATCTTTGTCGAAGCAGCTAGGTTAAAAAGCAAGTTTAGAGCGAAATTCCAGAGTTTGCCTACTGGAGCAATTGGCCTTTACACCTACAATCAAAGGTTAATCCACGGACTTAAGCAATTGATGTGTGGAGCCCGAAAATTCGCGCTTCAGCATATTACGCGAGATGACATTGCTGCTCTAACCCCTGAAGCTGCAAAAATATCAGGGATTAATTACATTATGGATGCAGACAAGGAAGAAGTTGAGAAAATCTTAAGCTAAGTGCGCGACGGTATCTGCATTCATGCAGATAAGACGAAGTTCAGAGTAGATGAATGGTGCAAGGACGCAAGAATCACGATCAGAGAACTAGATTTCGAGAAACTGAGAGAACAAAAATAAGGTTCTTAGAGTTTCAGCGAGAACCGTTACTTATGCCACGATTAAGTCTCCAGACGAGGTTTATGATGATGTTGAACATGGAACGGTAGTAGCGGTTAAAAAGGGTCAACGCTAAATCTGTCATTCTTGCCTATGATGTGGAGGCGGGGGTAGTCAAGGTTATAACACTTTACTACACTACCAAACTTGATAGACTCCTTAAAGCCAAGACGGTGAGAGGCACATGGAGGAGAGTAAAGTAAGAGCATGGTACGATAAATCAGTGGATATACCATACCTGCTTTTTGGGGAAGGACCTAGCCATGAAGTAATAGAGGCAGACCCTGATGTGCACCTTGAACTGGACAAAAATGGAAAAGTCATGGGCATAGAAGTTTGGAACGCGAGAAAAAGCGGTCTCATAAAGCAAGTAGCAAAGGCCGTGACTGAAATAGCCTCATAAGAGCAAAATCGCGGGATTTTGATTTTTAATCTTGCGTAGCGGTGACTGCGAAACATCTATTATGAGTATTGAAAAAGGAGAGAAAGGTTCGAGATAGAGAATTCGCTAGGTGAGAGTGGTCGGCAGCTACCACACGAATTTCCGATAATTTGAACCGATATCTTGACTAAATCAGGTTGCCATTCTATGTGAAGACACATTTTAATAGTCTCCAACTTAGCAATTTAAAAAGAACAAACGCAGAATTCCGTGTAGAAGTGTTGCAGAATGTCTGTTTATCAGGAAAGAGTGAAGAAAGCTCAGAAAAAGATGGTTGAGCAGGACATTGACGTTCTCCTGGTCTTGGGCATGGCGAGCTACCGGTACTTCACAGGCGACGTGCGCAAACAACCCAGGTTATTGATTCCAGCAGAAGGGGATCCAATTCTAATCATATTTGGAAGCGAAAAGGATGAAGTGGAAAGAAGCTCGTGGATAAAAGACATTTTGACCTATAGAGCCACGCATGAGATGATGTTGAGCATCATACAGTTCTTCAACAGCTTAGGGAAGAATAAACCACGAGTTGGCTTAGAGATGATATTTTCAACGCCCGCATTCCTGCTGGAAAGGTTCAAAATGGCTGTACCTCAAGTAGAAGTCGTCGACGCTGCTTCAGTTATCGCGCCTTTGAGGAAGATAAAGGATCTGGAAGAGGTTCGCCTTATTCGAAAGGCTTGCAGCATTGCTGATGAAGGGATGAAAACCGCGGTTAATTCCATAGGGGAGGGTGCAAGGGAAATTGATGTTGCCATTGAAGCAGAATACGTGATGAAGAAAGCTGGAGCTGAAGGAATAGCCTTCCCAATTTTCGTCAACTCTGGTTACAGATCATTATGGCTACACGGCTTCGCTTCAGAAAAGAAGATAGAGAGAGGCGACCTTGTCCTTGTCGACGTGGGACCGGTATACAAAGGGTACTGTGCCAACCTCACCAGAACTGTGATTCTGGGAAAACCAGATGAAAAACAAGGAGAGCTTCACTCACTGTATCTCAGCATGCAGAACCAGATCTTCGAAAACATGAAACCGGGGGTCAAGATCTTCGAGCTAGAAGACAAGAATCAGGAACTGGCAGATAAGGCGGGCTTCGGCGAGTATTATGTCAGAGGGTTTGTCCACGGAATAGGCCTAGCCTTTGAGGAGACTCCTTTCCCAACGATCTTTCCTGAGGACATAATGGAACCCGTTTCATCAAAGATGACCATGTCGGTGGGGCATTCTGTTCTATCTGTTCCCGGAATCGGAGGGGTCAGAGTGGAGGATACGACTTTGGTGAAGGAAAAAGACGTGGAACTGCTGACCAGCTATCCAAGGGAACTGCAGGAGTTGGTGTGACGATGCCTGAGGCTGAGGTTGACGTAACCTTTGACTTTCCATTAGAGAAGGTCTGGAAGACATTGAAAGACTTGACAAGTATAGGCTCCTGCCAACGCTTTGTAGAGAAGGTTGAAGCCTTGCCAGATGGCGGTGTACGTTGGACGATAAAGTCCCCCATGTCAAAGGTCACCAGAACCCCCCATGTAGACGCTTCCTTCACCAACTTGACTGAAAAACGTGCGTTGTCTTGGAAAGCTAAAGGGAACCATCTCCTCTGGGCCGGAGACGCAGCATTACAGGACCTTTCAGGGAAGAAAACAAAGGCAAGGCTTAAACTGGAAGTTCAAGGTCTCGGCGCATTGTCAATGGTCATAAACCAGTTGGCAGGTTCGCAGGTTAAGGGCAATCTAGATTTCTTTGCCGAACAAGTTAAGAGGAAACTGGAAGAATAGGCTCATCAAAAGCGTAGAGGTAAGTTGTATGTCAAAGAAAGAAGCTATTTTCGAAAAACTGAAGCAGGTGAAAGACCCGGAGTTCGGGCGTTCCATAACGGAGAGACAGCTTGTCGACGAGGTGAAAGTCGAAGGAGAAGTTGCGAAAATTCTGTACCACCTTACTGTCCCCTTCTGTCCCCCTGTCTTTGCTCTACACATTGGCAGAGAGATTAGGAAGAAGGCTAAAGAGGTTGCCGGCATCAAGAAGGTAAAGGTCAGGGTCCAGCAACATGTCAAAGCTGATGAACTAAATGAGGCCTTGGCAAAGGAAGAGTAAACGGCTCAAGAAAGAAATCGAATTGCATCTTCAACAGGAATTGAATTGTTGCAGCATCTCTCGGTTCCTCACGAAAAACTCTCGGAAAGTTCTCGTTAAATCGTATTTCTCCACCTCTTCAAGAGGAACCCAACAGACATCGAGAACATCACTACCCCCACGAAGACTGCCTCCTTTCAAACGCACAAAAAAGTCGAGAACAACGAAATGGTAACGCCATTCACTCTTCTCATCTAGCTCCAGATTGTCCACCGCATCAATTAGGCTGTGAACCTCCACATCGAGGTTGCATTCTTCCTTAACCTCACGAACCACTGTTTCATGCACCTTTTCGCCCAGCTCAACGATGCCACCGGGGACAGTCCACCTATTTTTTCCCGGCTCAGAACCGCGTTTAGCCAACAAAATTTTACCGTTACAAACGATGACTGCCCCCACACCCACAACTGGATGAGAAGGATATTCCCGCTTCAAACAATCCAACCCTGCATAGTTCACCGCTTCTATCTGCTAGCTGGCATTCCAAGCGAAGTACAATGGGCCCGGGGCGACTTGAACGCCCGACCAACAGGTCTCCCCTCTAAACAGATTATGAGCCTGTCGCTCTAACCGTGCTGAGCTACGGGCCCCTTATCTCCCCTATCTTGTACAGCAGCAAATTAAGGTTTTCCAGTTCTCCCAGCCAGTCCACGCAAGATGCTAAGCGAAGAAGTGACGACGGCTGCGAGAAAAGCTTTTGCAATGAACATCTGCCATTTCCAAACCAAAACCCGAAGAAAACCCACTGAAGGGCCAACACCAGAAATCCTGTGAAAAACAGAGACATAGAAGCAGTTGCACCAACTTGAACACTTTTAGCTCAATCTGCTGCCTTTCAAGGTATGAAGCTTTAAATATTCCGAACTTTGTCAAAATAGTCGTTACGCTGCCGCCGTAGCTCAGTTAGGTAGAGCAGCTGACTCTGATAGCGCTCTGTCAGAGGCTGATGCTGTTAACCAGTCGGTCGTAGGTTCGAGTCCTACCGGCGGCGCCAAAACCATTGTTTAGACGAACCGGAGACACCTTTGACTATTTGCGTTTCCTAAACAGTTTGACTTCGTCTATTTCACAGACTTGACAAGCTTCCATCAAAACCAGACTTGCAGTCACGGAGTGAAAACATTTAACTGCACCTGTAGTGACCTTCCGATTAAGATGGAATACAGACAACTGGGTAAAACAGNNGACCTGAAGGTTAGCTCCTTAGGAATTGGGGCCGAGTATTTTAAGAAGCTTTCAGCAGAAGAGATTAGGCAGATAATCAGCTTTGCTATGAAGGCAGGAGTTAACTATTTTGATCTTGTCTGGTTCCTCCCCAACATAGTAGAAGGCTTTCGACAATCCCTGCGGAGTCAAAGCGGAAAACCTATTCTTGCTTTCCATCTGGGTTCATGCATTAAGAATGGTGAATATGAGAGAAGTCGCGACCCAGCATACTGCGAGAAACAACTGATTGATTTTTTGTCCCAACTGGATTATGAGTGTGCTCCAGTACTCAACATTCATTACATAGCTAATCTTAAGGTTTGGAAGCAAATAAACCGAAAGGGCATTCTTGCCCTCGCAGAGCGGCTTCGAGATGAAGGACTCGCCAGAGTCGTATCTATAAGTACCCATGACCCTGAAGTAATCAAGCTGGCGGCTTCGACCGGTGTAATCGATAGCATCATGCATCAAATCAATATTGTTAACCACGATTTTCAGGCACGCAATGAAGCACTAGGAAAATGTGACGAGCTTGGCATAGGAGTTGTAGCCATGAAACCTTTCGCAGGAGGACTGCTGCTAAACGCCGGGAAAACTGTGAAGATTCCCGCTTACAAATCAGGGTGGAAATCATTAGTTTTCAAAGTGCCAGAGTACACAACTCCAGCCAAACTCCTAAGCTATACTCTTAGCCAACGCGGCGTATGCATAGCTGTCATGGGGGTCTCATCGCTCAAGGAGCTTACAAGCAATCTTGCATTTTTGAGTTCATCAGCTATGGATAAAGATTATACTATGTTACTTAGAGAATAATGCATGGAACTGCTTTTGACTAAAATAAAAAGGGGTTTTGCGGGAGGCAGTGGAGATATCGCCACTGGGCGCTGGTTCGAGTCCTACCGGCGGCGCCTCACAGACATACCTTAGACAAACGTATGCCCGTGCGCGTCGAGCATTATCCGTTCCATCCTGAAAATTTCATTATTGGTCGTAAAACTCTTCTGCCATGTTTCCATCGATAATATAAGGCATAGGCAATCATTGCAGCAAGCCTTATCTTCCATTGGAGGCTCTTTGAAACGAAAACCTTTATGTTGCGTTCCCAGCATGTGGCTATGAACTCCCATTGTAGTGGTGTTAACCCTTTTGAATCCATGTGTCGTGCTTCCTTGAGCATGCATTCTTCTTCTGAAGTGAACAACAAGGGCACATAGAATGCTTTGCGATGTTTTAATCTGTCTAGTAGTTCAAGCGTTGCGATCGTATCCTTCTGAGTTTCATTGGGCAAGCCAATGATAAACGTTGCCAATGGCCAAATGCCATTTTCGTTTAGAATCTCAAATCCCTTTGTTACGACATCATGCCACTCTTCAGGCTTGTACGGCAACATCTTTCCTTTCATATATTCCTTCATAAGTCGAATGCTGCCAGTTTCTATGCCGATTTCGACTGAGTTATGCTTAATTCCATTTGAAACCCACCGAGATTTCTCAAGAAGAATCGGCCCGATCTCTTCAACCGTCTCAGGATCATAGACAACAGGTGCCAACGACGCATGAGCAGGTTGAATGTACTCGACTCCAGGGACGGCCGCAACCGATTCAACCAATTCTACAATCGCTTCACGATTCGGCAGAAACTTCCCCTTGGACTGGTATAAAAACAAGTCTTCACAGCCCAAAATGATCATTTTCGTGCCATTCCTCGTATTCAATTCTACTTCTTCCAAGATGTGTCTCATAGGAAATGAGTAACGTCTTCTCTGTGTTGGCGAACAAAAACTGCATCCGCGTCCACAACCACGCATAATTTCTACGACACCAAAAATCGATGGATGAATGATACAGGGAATTTCTCCGAGGTCAGGAGGCTCGGCTTCAACCACTTGCGGAAGTTCCTCGCCATTAACAGCCATACGAAAAATCTTCAAAGCTGACTTTTCGCCCTCACCCATAACAATACAATCTATACCGTATTTCTCCTGCAGTTCCGCCTTATGGATCTGCCATGCACCTGGACCTCCAAGGACTATTTTAGCACCCCATTTTCGCAGAATTGGCTTGCTTACTAGCTCTCTGAACTCAGCAGCTGCCAGTGGTTCTCCACCTAAGCCCACAAATGGTGTGTAAGTTCGGCTGACAAAACCTGTTCCAGCTGGCTCCATAGAAGATAATCCGATGACTTTCGTATTTGGTCCTACGACCATTTTTAGATTATCTGGATGTACGACTGCAACATTTTGCACGCCGAATTCCCTAGCTAGCACGGCTTCAATTTTTCTCATCCCATAGGGGGCAAACTTAGCAGTGCCATCCTCATTATCTGGTACTGGGGGATACAAATATTTTCTTAATAGGGCCCTCGGGACAATGCTTGTTGGGAATCCTCCTAAGAATGCTCGAAAAGGACTGAGTTTGAAGTCGCTCATGTCGGTTGCTGATCCGGTGAGAACAAGTGGGACTCCTCGAGTCTGCGGCGAGGCAGCATTCTTTGAGAACATGTCAATCGCAATGTGCTTGCCAGTTTAATAGTTTTGCCGCTGCCATGGATAAACATCAGTAAGTGATGTTGATGCGGTCCATAAAAAGGGGAGTGGACTGGTAAATACACTTATTGTTATATATCCTCACAGGAATTCATAGTGGTCCTAGAGGTGATATCGTGACCGAAGAGAAGTATCCTGTTTCAGAGAAACTAAAAGTCGCAGATGGCATCACATTGTTTAAATCAGACAAATGGTGGTCTGCCGTAGTAGCTTTAGAGTCCTTTGGCCGCAAACAAGTATGCATATATCTATGGAACAAAGTGGAAGACAAATGGAAGAGGAGACAGAAGTTTGTGGTGCGAGGACATGAAAACTGGGAAAAGATCAAGGATGCAGTAGATAAGTTACTACCCTACCTCACAGGGGAACCTGATTTGTGAGCTTTTGGTGCAGCGTCAATTTATGGACAAGTGTTTTGAAGCGTTGAGAGTATCATGACGGCATGTTATACGCCTTTTTTAGAGCGAGCTTCTCACTTGCTTGCTGAAGACGAAACAGATTGGGGCATATGCAGAACGGGTGGGACTGTTTATTTTCACCGGGAACTAACATCCTAGCTGGACTGTTCAGTGGATAACTGCCGCATAAACAATTACTTGAGACGGTTTCGTCACATGAAGCTTACAAAGCTACTAGAGTCAAGATTCGCAGGCTGTATGATTGGTAGTGCAATTGGCGACGCTTTAGGAGTCTCTATTGCGATTTCACAGCCCGAAGCTCTGGAATCAGACCGCATCCGGTTTCATGGAAGGTGGACCGATGACACGCATATGATGATCGGCTTAGCTGAGTCATTAATCAAGAACAAAGGTTTTGATGGAAAGCATATGGCATGGACCTTTGTGCAAAACTGGGAGAAGGAGCCTTGGAGAGGTTATGGACCAGGTCCCCCGAATGTCTTTCGCATGATGAAATCTGGAGTTCCGTGGAACAAGGCTGCTAACCAGCTATATGGCGGAGGCGGCTCCTATGGTAACGGAGCAGCCATGAGGGTTGCTCCAGTAGGTCTACTCTACTATGATAACCCGGCAAGAATAAGAGAAGTGGCTTGCAATACAGCTGAGATTACGCACACACATCAGCTCGGAAAGGAAGGCGCTGCAATACAGGCCTACGCAGTCGCTTTGGCCATGCAAACGGAAAACCTTGAACCAAAAAAATTCCTGCAAAGAATAATAGCTTTTTCAGAAGACAAGATTTTCACAGAGAAGCTGAAAAAAGCAGCAGGTCTACTCAGCACAGAAAACAAAGGAACAATATCGCAAAGCCTCGGCAACACCGTGGAAGCCTTCAACTCCGTTCCAACCGCCATCTACTGCTTCGCAAGAAATCCGTCCAACCACACTGAAGCCGTCCTGTACGCAGCAAGCCTAGGAGGAGACATAGATACAATAGGCGCAATGACCGGTGCAATAGCCGGGGCACACCTAGGTGAAAGAGGCCTATCAACATCTTGGAAGAAAAAGCTGGAAAGAACCCGTTATATCAAGGAACTGGCTCACAAACTATATGAACTGAAGACCACGCATGCACAATCGTTGTAGAAACCATGAACCCTGCGGAAAGACTGATCCTAGGTCACATGCCCCTCATCGGAGTCTCTTATCAGAGCGGAGAGAAGGATGAAGAATACCGTAAACGGTTTTCTGAGATACATGCAACGAAAGAATTAATTGAAGCAGCCGTCAAAATGGATGTTCACAAGTTCGCAGCAGCCACTCCTCACACCTCGCCTCTTTCACCCGTATATCTGCAGGCTCTCCGTCTAGTTATCGATGAAGGATACAAAATTGAGCTTTTTCCCTGCATAGAAATTCCGGTCAAACTCGAAGATGGTAAGGTCGACGCATTCAGGCGATGGGCAACATACGTAGATTTTGAAAGAAAGCTTTACTCAGAAGTGAACCAGCGCATGATCGACGACCCAATTCTCAGCTTTAGACAAGACTGGAAGCATAAACTTCCACTAAGCAAGGGTTACACAGAAGAGGGCTTCCAAAAACTCAGAATAGACTGGCCTCAGATAAATGAGGATCTAAAACATTTTGAAGAACTGCCAGTGAGTTACCTTGAATTCGGCTCCGAAACAGACTTCTTAACAATGACACATCGCTTTGACCTCATCGGAGAGCTTCTGGACAGAGCGAAAGAACACGGCTTCCAAAAGGTGTTGCTTGGCATCCACCACGCAGGAGTGACAATCCCGCTGCTTAGTGACAACCTTGACAGATTCGATGGCTACGTGACCCCCCTTAACCCACTCGGCGTGATGATGTTCCCAACGAAACTGTTGGCGGAAAGGGCAGTGCGAAACAATGAGAAAAAAGTTTTTGCCATCAAGCCTCTTGCTGGAGGAAGAGTAAGCCCGAAGGATGCATTTCCTTACGTTTTCAGTTTTGATGTGGAAGGATGCATGGTTGGAGTTGCATCTGTTAAAGAGTTGAAGAAAGACATCAAAGTAGCTATCGAAGCCTTAGGAGAGGTCAATTCGCAGAGATGCCCGCACAGTTGAGCACGCATAAAACAGTTATTCTGCGCGTTGGACCGGTTGCAGAGGAGACAGTGCAGGTAGTTAGGAGGGAAATTCCTGAAACACTTCGTAGGATGGAATGTGTTGTCCTTGAGGAAACTATGCCGATTCCTGAAGACACGTTCAATCCTGCCAGAAACCAGTACTGTTCCTCGGAGATATTAGGGAAGATAGTTGAGCGGGCTGATCTAGGTGGCGATTATGTTTTAGGAGTAACAGACGTTGATCTTTATGTGCCTGGTCTGAATTTTGTCTTTGGAGAAGCTAGCAGCTCTGGGAGAGTTGCCCTGATATCGCTGCTCCGTCTAAGACAAGAGTTTTATGGTCTCCCTTCAGACACTAAACTATATCATGAGCGAGCTGTAAAGGAAGCGGTCCACGAGATCGGCCATATAATAGGGCTCAAACACTGCAGAAATCCTTATTGCGTTATGTTCTTTTCCAATATAATGGCTGACACAGACCGTAAGAGACGGAGGTTCTGCAAAAGATGCAACAGGCGGGTTTCAAACATTCTTTGAGCAATATGTGGCTGTCTTTATGAGAGTCGTGTTGTTCAATCGTGGAAAGCTTGGTGGTGACGAAAATTCTCGAAGATGAAGCACAAGATGAAAAGGCTTCTAAGCGAAAGCTAAGGGAAGAAATCTGGCGTGAAATGAACGCGTTGGGGATTTGCAGATTTCCAGGAGCTTTCGGCAGGATACCGAACTTCCAAGGAGCGGAGAAAGCTGCTAGAAGATTGGCACGTTTGCCCAAGTTTCAGAGAGCAAAAATAGTCAAGGTCAACCCAGACTCTCCTCAAAATCCTGTGAGGAGGATTACTCTTGCCAAAAACAAGCTTTTGATAATGCCTTCACCTAAACTAAGAAAAGGATTTCTATTTCTAGATCCGAAAAAGATTCCTGAAAGCTCCTACAGGAAAGCTGCCACTATTAGAGGCGCCTTCAAATACGGAAGACCTCTGGGCCTAGAAGAAATCCCGAGAATAGAGTTGATCGTGGCTGGATCAGTTGCTGTATCACTCGACGGTGCCAGAATAGGGAAAGGCGGCGGTTACAGCGAGATCGAGTATGGTATTCTAAGAGAGTTGGGATGGGCTGGTGAAGAGACTCCAATAGTTACAACGGTTCATGACTCCCAAGTAGTAGAGACGGCTCCGGTCGAGGATCACGACCTATTTGTCGACCTCATCATTACCCCTACACGAGTAATCAGAGTGAAAAGGAAACGCAGACAACCAAAAGGTATACATTGGGATAGGATTACCCCAGGCACCCTCAAAAAGATGCCTACCCTCAGGGAACTCAAAAATTATCGTACGCGATAGATTGAACATAGCCTACGGTAAGAACCGATGTGGCGCCAACATTAATTACATTCTTTACTCAGGGAAGAGAAAACCCAATGACCACACTAGAACTATGCCCAAGATGAATAAGACAAATTGAATCATAGACTTTCCCACGTTCCTCTCCTTTTGTATCTCAGGAATCAATTCAGAGGCTGCTATGTAAATGAAGCCTCCAGCTGCCAGAGCGACAAGAAAGCCAACGAAGTTTTCCACGTGTATTGAAAAATAGTAAGAGACAAGGACTCCGACAATGGCTGTTAAGGCGGATGCGAAGTTGAACAGGAGGGCCCTGTTTCTTGTAAAGCCGCCGTAGACCAGAACTCCGAAATCACCTATCTCCTGTGGGGTTTCGTGAAAAATCACTGCAAGAGTGGTGGACAAGCCAACTGCAACGTTAATGAAGAAACTGGCTGTTATGACCATTCCATCAATAAGGTTATGGATTCCATCTCCTATCAAGTTTAAATAAACAAATTTCTTAACGGTCATTTTCTCTTCAACCTCAGACTCGTATCCATGCACATGACCATGGTACCAATAGATGAATCGTTCAAGGAAGAAGAATCCTAGGAACCCAAGAGTAACGTAAAGAACCGCCGTTGAAAGCAATTCTTCACCAAAGAGTTCCACAGCTTCTGGAAACAGGTCCAAGTACGCCGTGCCTAATATAGTGCCTGCTGAAAAACTGAGAAGGACAAAAAGTATCTTGTCCAAAGTCTCCTCCTTAAAAGATATCGCGAAAACTCCAACCAATGACAAGAGGCTAACTACAACTACGGCTGAAGTCGCGTAAAGCAGACTAGACAAAGCATCTCCTCCTGTTGTCCAGTAACTTCATCGATGAAGATGTTAAAAAGTTTAGGTTTAAAAGCCACATGCAGGAAGTCTATTTCATCAGGATGAGATTTCGATGCACGCGCATCCTCACCCACCGAAAGGCACAAGATATCTCGGCATAGCCTTAGTCATCACTGTATCTTTCTTTATCATCGAGCTGCTGGGAGGAATCCTGACAAACAGTCTAGCCTTGTTGACAGACGCGTGGCACATGCTAAATGATGTCTTTGCTTTAGCCTTCTCCCTCGTAGCGGCATGGCTTGCACAGCGTCCCACTACGGTGAAAAGAACCTATGGTTATTACCGAGCAGAGATTCTTGCGGCTTTCTTGAACGGTATCTTCTTGTGGGCGATCGTCGTGTTCATCTTCTTTGAAGCTCTTCAACGGATTCACATGCCCTCAGAAGTAGAAAGTTTAAACATGCTGATCATTGCAGTCTTTGGACTGGCAGCCAACGGACTCTCTGCAGTGTCCCTTTCAAGATCAAAGGAAGAGAGCTTGAACGTTAGAGGAGCATTTCTCCATGTAGTCGCCGACACTTTAGGCTCTATAGGAGCGATCACCGCAGGGATAATCATGCTCTTTACAGGATTGTTCATCGTGGACTCCGTAATTAGCATCATGATAGGAGTTCTAATTTTCTACAGTTCCGGGAAACTCGTCCGAGATTCTGTTAACGTCCTTCTCGAAGGAGTTCCATCCCACATCGACATAAGTGCTTTAGAGCGCAGAATAGTAGAACTAGAAGGCGTGAAGAAGGTTCATGACCTTCACGTTTGGTGTATCACACCCACAAAAATGTGCTGTATGAGTTGTCACGTGGTAGTGAAAAAGGAAGTTGATAGAAAGAAGATGATCACCACTCTGATAAATGTGCTGAAGGAAGAATTCGGAATAGATCATACCACCATCCAACTGGAGGATGAAGGCTACCCTAAGGCACTCGGCGAACATTGAAACATCCGCCCTTTTCTGAAACTGTTAAATTCTTCACATGCTTGCTATGTACCCGTGGAAAAATTGTTCACCACTCAACTCGACCAACATGTTTCCTTAATAGACCTCAAACCAGCTGGCTTCAGCCACTTCATTGCTTCTTACGTGATAAGAGCAGAGAAAGTGGCGATAGTTGAATCAGGACCGACTGTGACCATTCCAAACTTGTTGGCAGGGTTAAGGGAGCTTCAAGTAGATGTTAAGGACGTTGATTACGTAGCGGTTTCCCACATTCATCTCGACCACGGTGGAGGCGCTGGCGCCCTTCTCAACCACTTACCAAAGGCAAAGCTTATCGTTCAAAAGAGAGGTGCTCCGCATATTGCAAACCCTGAGAAGTTATGGAGACAATCGAGACAAGTGTTAGGAAGAGTCGCAGAACTCTATGAGGCACCTGTACCTGTTGCCGAAGACCGAATAATAGTCGCCGAGGATGACATGTCCTTCAATCTAGGTGAAGGCGTTGATTTCAGAGTCATAGAGACCCTTGGCCATGCATCTCACCATCAAAGTTTCTATGAGAAGAGAAGCAGAGGCGTCTTCCCCGGTGACGCTGCTGGAATCTACATACCTGAATTCGATGTAATCATACCTACAACTCCGCCTCCCTTCCATTTAGAAACGACGTTAGCTTCAATTAGAAAACTTAAGCAGTTGAGACCTAGGCTTCTGTATTACTCGCATTTTGGTCTAGCAACAAACGCCATGGAAAAACTGCAGCTCCACGCCGACCAGTTGAAACTCTGGGGAAACGTGATTGCCAAGAAAATGAAGGAAAGAGCGACCGTGAAGGAGATGAAGAGGAAAATTGCAGAACGTGATCCAGCCATACATAAAGTTAGCGACTATATTGAAACTCACCCTATCATGAACAGGGGCATCATCTCGCAGAACATTCAAGGCTTCATCGAGTATTTCAAATACGTAGAAAGGCAAAGTCAGTAGCTCGATGAAAATCTTTGGTCTCTACACCAAAATTACTTATATCCCGCCTTTCACTCAAATTCAGAGAGGAGAAATACATTGTCCAGAAAAAGACAGAGAGGACGCGGATCCTATGACATTCCTCTCGAGAAACTTGACGACTACTCATGGCGCATCCCACAAGAATACAAGCCGGGCATGCGCGTTCCAGGCAGAGTCTTCGCAGATGAAGAACTGCTTGAGAAAATGAAAACCGACAGAACACTGCAACAAAGTGTCAATGTAGCCCATTTGCCTGGCATATACAAGTACTCAGTCACTCTGCCTGACGGCCATGAAGGATACGGCTTCCCCATAGGAGGAGTCGCGGCAACAGACTATGAGGAAGGAGTGATAAGCCCAGGAGGAGTAGGCTACGATATAAACTGCGGTGTAAGACTGCTTACAACCAGCCTTACCGAAGAAGACGTAAAGCCCAAGCTCAAACAGTTGACAGACACGATTTTTGACAACGTTCCATGTGGCCTAGGCAGCCGGCGAAAAGACTTTCGAATGACAGCCACTGAGCTCGATAGGCTCACAGCCGAGGGAGTTTCATGGTTAGTTGAGCAGGGAATGGGATGGAAAGAGGACATCGAACATTGCGAAGAGAGAGGCCACATGAAGACAGCTAACCCGAATAAGGTTTCAACCACTGCCAAGAACAGAGGAGCAACCCAGATTGGCACCTTAGGCTCAGGAAACCATTTCCTTGAAATCCAGAAAGTCGGCAAGATCTACAATCCACACGTGGCTAAAGCCTTAGGAGTAACTGAGGAGGGACAAGTCACCGTTATGATTCACTGTGGCTCTAGAGGATACGGGCACCAAATATGCTCAGACTATCTACGCATAATGGAGCGAGCTGTACACAAATACAAGATCGCCCTACCTGACCGAGAGCTTGCTTGCGCCCCTGGAAAAACAAAAGAAGCCGAGGACTATTTCCAAGCAATGTCCTGTGCAGTTAACTATGCTTTCTCTAACCGTCAAGCCATAACACATTGGGTTAGACAAAGTTTTGAGAAGGTGTTCAAGCAACCAGCGGAAACATTTGGGCTTCAACTTGTCTATGATGTAGCTCACAACATCGCCAAAATCGAAGAGCATCAAGTCAACGGTCACCGCAAGAAAGTGTGGGTTCATAGGAAGGGAGCCACGAGAGCTTTCCCGCCTAACAGCCCAGCTATCCCAGCAGATTATCGTGACTTTGGGCAACCTGTTATTATTCCGGGCAGCATGGGTTCAAGCTCGCATCTTCTTGTTGGGACAGCGAAGGCTATGGAAGTATCCTTCGGTTCAACCGCCCACGGAGCAGGTAGAATGATGAGCCGGTCAGCAGCGAAACGAAGGTTCTGGGGTGGAGACATAAAGAAGGCCATGGAGAAACGTGGAATGGTTGTTCGAGCGGCAAGTGCAGTTGTCCTTGCAGAAGAAGCTGATCCAGCTTATAAGAACGTGGACAAAGTGGTGGAGGTAAGCGACAAACTAGGAATTGCCACGCGTGTCACCAAGTTGCTGCCGATGGCCGTGGTGAAAGGCTAGAAGAGCATCCGCTTTTTCTTTTTCCTTGCGAAGGACAGAAATGATATATAGCTTGAGACCACACAAGAATCTGCTTGTGAAGAACTTTGTCAACAGGCTTTGAGAGAATTGGAAGCGACTCTCGGCTTCAAGATCACTGGATAAGAAGACTCGTGGCATTCGTTATTGACAGCATAATCGTAGTAATAGGAACCTTAATCATCGGGGCAATCATCTCCATCCCCCTTATGGCAATGGCACTGGCAACAGGCATGCCATGGTTCATGCTCAACCCTTTAACATTCCCCTTCTTCGCAGGTATCCTCAGCGTTCTGTATTTCGCTCTTCTTGAGTCTTTGTATGGATGGACGTTTGGCAAAAGAATCATGAATCTAGAAACCATAAAGCTTGGTGGGAGAAACCCTACTCTTGATGCAGCTTTTATCAGAAATGTAAGCAAGATCTACTGGATTCTAATCCTCATAGATGTTGTAATCGGTATGGCAATGTCAGGCGATCCGCATCAAAAAGTAAGTGACCGTTTTGCTCGAACTACCGTTCTTTCAACAACTGCTCCTCCTCTCTCGCCGCCTCCGCCTCCCCTTTCAACTTAACAGAGCACACAGAACTAACCATCATGCTGAAGAGAAAGCGTATGAAGGCTTCAATAAGAAACGTTACACCAGACAACATTAAAGATATCCCTGCGCCCTGTAGAACTTGTTTGTACTGGGAAAGCCCAGAGCATTTTAACCGAAGGAAAGGGCTATCGCCGACGGAAGAGATAGAATGCGAAGCAGAAAAGGCTGCATGGTTCCTCAAAGCCCTAAAGGAGTTTGGGAACTGCGGCAAGATACTATACGCAAATAATACACCAGTAGGCTATGTCCAGTACTGCACTTCAACCAGGCTTCTAAACACCCAAAACTACGGGTCCAAAAAGTTAAGGACGAAACAGGAAAACGTGGTCTTCATCTCCTGCCTCTACATCACCGACGAAAAGTTTCGGGGGAGAAACCTAGGCGAACGCCTTCTCAAAGAGGTGCTCAGTGAGCTGAAGAGACGCGGCTTCAAAGCCGTCGAAACCTTTGCCAGAGAGGGCTCAGCAAACAATCCTTCGGGCCCCCGCGAATTCTACTTGAAAAACGGGTTCCAAACTACAGAGAGGTTAGCCCCAGATTTCGCCCTCGTCAAGCTTGATCTCTAGAATTTTTGCTTCTAACGAAGTGAAACAGATACTCTTGGGCGTACCCGGCGTATCTCCCGAAATAACTTCGGGCAAATGACCCAATTCTATCGTAATGTTTTCGCGGTAAGGTCCGTCTCTCTGAGATTTTCTTTATGAACGCCTCGTCAAAATGGCTCCTGTAATGCTGCTGAACAACACGTTTCATCCAAACATCCACCGGGAAAGCTTCCAGTTTCTCCAGAGAAAAGAGCAACACACAGTCAACCACCTTGTTTCCAACACCGGGCAGCGGCAGCAACTCATCCTTGGCGGTCTCGTAATCAAGTTTTCGCAAAGCTTCGAAATCGATTTCATTGCAGGTAACCATTCTCGCCGCTTCTCGAACCCGTTTTGCACGAAATCCCAACCTGCATCTTCGAAGCTCGTTGAGGCTCGCTTCTGCCAACTTATCGGGCCCTGGGAACACATGAAATTCATGAGCTTCGAAACTGGCCCTTTCACCAAGCCTTTTTGACAGCTCTGAAATCATGTTCTTGATTGCGGGTATGTTCTTGTAAGTGGCACAGATATAGGAGATCAGACACTCCCACGGGTTCTGTCTCACTATGCGCAATCCGAAAAAAGTTTGAACAGACTGCTCAATTAGAGAGTCTTGACTGATTTCAGAGATTATCAGTGGAAGATTGTCATCTAAACGGAAGTAGCTCCTCACAAAGTCTGTGTCCACACCTTCAAACTTGAGCGCATTGTCTACCTGTTTGACCTTAAGAACTCGGTTTCCAACAATGCCTAACCACCAATCTCCATGTTTTTCCCATCGAAACAGTTGTCCGCACTGCAAAGTGTTTTCTAAATCGAATGGTGTTAAACGTGAGTTCAACGTGAGTTCCATAAGTTTTCAAGCTTGTTGAAGGAGAATGGCTAATTAGTCTTGTGGCTATGCAAGATGCGTGGCAGTTTACGTCACGTTTGATGCATGCCGACTGAAGAGACTATGGCGCGTTATTTTGACTCTAGCTTTTCTTGTTTTTTCAGCCATTTTGAAACTGCTTGATATATGGGATGTGAACTGACATCAATTATCGGAACTTTAACCTTTGTCTCTTCGGCTACGATTACGTCCTTGAACTCTGGCATATGTGCCCATTCCACCGAGGACCAGTGAGCGACACCTTCCAGTTTCTCTTTAATGACGTCCTGTGTTTCATGCATCGTCGACTTGGAAAATGCTATTCCCTCGGTCCAAAGTAATGGTTCAGCTAAGCCACCTAACTCTACTCCCAAGGCTTGAAGCTTCACCAAGTCGTCCAAACCGTATTTGACCATTTCATGTATAACGATCTTTCTCCAAGGCTGGTAAACAACTTCCACCATTTTTGATCCGGATAATGATTGCCGATGGAGCTTCTTATGTGTTGTGTGGTTGCACAATTCGGAGAGCTCTTTTACTCGGGGCGTTGGAGGGGGGTAGACTAATAAGCGCTGTTGACGTTGTTGCATTTTCTTGTTGATACTGACAGAACAGATTTTAAGAATGGAAGGCATCTGAGATGGTGAAGCAGGTAGGAATTTTCGGTATCGAAGGACTGCCGTTGATAAAGGCAGGTGATGACTTGGCAAGCCTGATTGTTTCAGCAGCAGAGGAAAACAGGGTTGAGATTGAAGAGGGAGATATTCTCGTTGTTGCGCAAAAAGTAATTTCTAAAGCTGAGGGACGCATAGTCAGACTGGACACGGTGACTCCTTCTGAAAAGGCGCTGGAAATCGCGAAGACAACTGGAAAGAACGCTAAGCTTGTGGAGCTGGTGTTACGCGAATCCAAACGCTTTCTAAAAACGTCTAAGCAGACCCTTATCGTGGAAGACTTACGAGACATAGTTAACATAAACGCGGGAATAGACAAATCAAACATTAAGGGTGCAGACCGATACGCACTCCTGCCCATAGACCCAGATGCGTCCGCTAGGCATTTACGTTCGCGTATTATGAAACTAACTGGTAAGAGGGTCAGCATCATCATATGTGACACTTATAGCCGAGCGTTCAGACGTGGGCAAGTCAATTTCGCAATCGGTCTAGCTGGAATCAACCCCTTCGTTGACTACCGAGGCGCAGAGGACCTGTTCGGCTACGTCATGCAGGTCAAGTTCAGCGCCATTGCTGATGAATTAGCAGCAGCCGCAGAACTCGTTATGGGGCAGGGAAACGAGGGGGTACCTGTAGTCATTATCAAAGGGCTAAATCGAATAAGCTTTGGCGAGGACTCCTCTTTCACAGATCTGGTTATAGGCGAAAAAGAGGACTTGTTTAGGAATGTTCGGTAACGTTTTTCAGCATAGACAGCAAGCATATAAGCTGTAAAGCTAATGAAAAACCAGAACTAAAGGGTGCTACCAAGTGAAGTGTGAGCAATGCGGTGCCGAAACCTACATGCCGTTTAAATGTCCCTACTGCAGCCAATTCTTCTGCGTTGAGCATCGCCTACCGGAATACCATGATTGCCCTGAATATTGGCGTGCGAGAGCTCCTAGACCACAACCTCCAAGGACTGCCGAGACAAAGACGGAGCCTTCCTACCAGTACAGCGTTTCAATGATGCCGCCGCAGAGACGGGGCAGAGTGATATGGTTTAGCACAACAGAGCTTAAACATCTCCTAGCAGGAACTTTGCTCACGTTGGCTATAGGGTTTTCAATGCCCCTTTACTTGATGCCAGAGCTTTACGGCATTCCTGGGGAACTTACAGCTTTGGCGGTCGTCTTCACTTTTTCCTTCTTAATTCACGAACTTGCCCACAAAATGGCTGCTCAACGTTATGGGTTGTGGGCGGAGTTTCGATTGACAATGTTCGGAGCCCTTATCACACTGATCTCGATAATATCTCCCTTCAAGATTATCTCACCTGGCGCTGTGATGATTGGAGGGGCAGCTGACAAAAGGACGATTGGAAGAACCTCGATTGCTGGACCACTGACAAACATTTCTTTGGCTCTGGTTTTCCTCCCTTTTACGGAAGTTCTGTCTGGCTCTATTGTCCCCATTCTTTGTTTTGCGATTAACTCGTTCATTGCCCTGTTCAATCTAATTCCCTTCGGGGTTCTAGACGGTTTCAAAGTGTTCTTTTGGAGCAAGACAGTATGGGCGGCTGCATTCTTCACGTCTGTGGTGCTTACGGTCTACTCCTATATGGCCCTTCCACTATAGATGCGCATATTGCCGGACACTATACTGATTAGTCATCTTACCTAGTATCGTGGAAAGCTCTGGCAGAAACAAAGCCAAAACAACTGCCAACTGAAAAACCAGCCCCGTCTAAACTGATATCTTCATGTTGACTGTTCTAGGGATAGAACAGACTGTTCTAAAAAGTAGAATTAAATCAACAATTATCATTATATTCTATTTAGTGGTTGGGAAAACATCAAAATCTTCTCCTTTCTCCTTTCGATCTGCC
>JABAOC010015722.1_pt1 | contig 19634 bp, 17 predicted proteins | sample 7062161 | NCBI WGS metagenome assembly JABAOC01 (sample SAMN14538625, study PRJNA623070) | marine sediment metagenome | biome: marine biome [ENVO:00000428]; feature: marine pelagic biome [ENVO:01000023]; material: deep marine sediment [ENVO:00002113] | place: India: Gulf of Khambhat ... | reverse complement strand
GCCCACGGGTGCGGCTCGGGCCCGAGGAACGTCATCCAGATGTGCGTGATGACGCCCGGCCCCTGCACGTCCAACAGGACTTTCCGCTGGCCGGGAGCCACATTACTGTTGTCACGATTGCCGTTCGGGTCCGGCTCGCCGTTCGGGTCTGGCTTGCCGTCGGCACCGATCCTGGCCGTCGAAGTCGCCCGCATGCTGCGTCCCTCGTGCGGCCGGGCCAGGTCCGCCATGAAATCCGCCAGGCACAGGCCGCCACACAGAAGGCACAACGCCGGGACCATCACGAGCAACTGCCGCACGTTACCCTTGAACCGTCGATTGATATAATGCATGATTCAACTCCCCAAAGCCAAAGTCATTACTACAGCGACGCGAATCCATCTCACGTACAGGCAAGAGCATGCTTATCCGAGCGCAAGCATGACACCTGTCCTGAGGCCCTCGGACCTGTACACCTTTATAGCTTGTTCGGAAAGCAATGCAAGTAGGCGCGTCAAAAGCACGCATGCAACCGAATCGCATGGGCTGGCGTGATTCTTGGGGACGCCGTCCCCAAGCCCTGGCATTCATCGCTTTGAGCCAATAGCATGAAGATGAAGAGAGTCGGCGCGCCACCGTTGTCGAGAACTGCACGGCTAATAACGACGGCAGGGACACTATCAGTCCCGCGCAGGTGGGAAGGAAGGGCTCACAGACGCGATGTATCACGTTTGGAATCCCCCAATCCAGCCACCGAACATGCATTTCTGGACCTCTGCCCAGCGCGGCGTCCGGCAGAAGCGTGTATCTCGAGGGCGTTTCGGGATCGCGCAACACAGCCCGTCCCATCGAAGGCCTCGCTCTCGCCTTTGTAGCGAGGACGCTTGCGTCCCCGACGCGAGTTGTCATGCTATTGGCCCAAGGGGGAAAATGCCGGGGGGCCGGGGGCAGCGCCCTCGTTGGTCACGACCCCAGGCGGGTACACGAGTCAATTGTCGATGTCGCCGTCGGGCAGGGCTTTGCCGTCGGGGAAACCGTCCGCGTCGAGGGCGGACAGGCTCATGCCCTTGATCTCCGGGAGCGTGCTGCCAATGATGCCCTGCAGGTCCCCGTACAGGCCCGTGGTACTGACGAGCACCCGATCAAGCTGCTTCGCACGCTTGTTCCAATGGGTATTGAACACCCGTTTCTCGGCCTCCAGGTCCTGGCGCATCGTCCGAAACGCTTCGACGATGCCGGAGACACGATTATAAAACTCCTGGCCATTCAGATAGTTGTAGACAAGCTCCATCTTGCTATGCTGGCCTTCCAGGGCTCGTCGGCTCCTGGCGACGGCAATGAGGCTTTCGCGCAGGAGCGCCGCGATAGGATGAACGCAGGCCCAACTCACGACCCACACGCCATCGACCTGGCCGAAATGGCGGATATGCTCGGGCAACTGCTCGCTGACAATGACGGACCGCGAAGCCTTGACGGCCCGCAGGTCATCCCGCAGCTTGGGCAGCCACTCCTTGCTCCAGTGCCTCGTACGCTTCGATTCCCACAAGATCAGGCCGCAATCCATGCCGTTGTCGTCGAACACACGCTGGATCACGTCGGCACCCCGGACGCCCTTGGGCACCGGCTCGACGGAATCGCTCGGAAACAGGGCCTTGAGCAGCTCCTCCAGAGCGATCTCCAGGACCTCCCCTTGTGCCTGTTGGGAGCCCTGCTCGGCCTTGCGCTTCATGTCCTCGATCTGCTTGAGGAGCATCTGAACCTTCTGCTCGTTATCCAGGAGCTTGAGCCGGTACTGCTCATCCATCTCCTTTAGAGCCTGCTCGCGGACCTTGGTCAGTTCCTCCTGGGTCCGGCGGGCCACCTCCAGGTCCACGTTGCGGACGCGCTCTTCTAGTTCGCGTTTCTCCTTGCGAAAAGTCAGCTCGCTTCGATCCGCTTGCTCGGCCTTTGCTCTGAGTCTGGCCAATTCGGCGTCGCGGTCCTTCAACTCGACGTCCAACTCCTCTCGCGTCTGCGCGCGGATCCTCTGTTCGAGCTGTGGACGCGCCTGGTCAAGCTTCATCTTGACCTGCTCGTCGACATTCTCGGCCTGCCGTTGAAGCTCCTGCTGCTGCCGGGCAAGCTCATCCTGCTGCTGCTTGAGCCGCCGGCGGGTCGCGCTCAGCTCGGTCTCCATCTCGCCGCGAATGCTCGCCCTCAATTGGCTCGAGATGACCTCGGTGATCTCGATCTGCTGCTGGCAATTCGGGCAGGTAATCGTGTTATTCACATGGCCCTCCTGTGAATTTCCCTGTTCCTGACGGATTCCTCACTGATGATCATCACGGGAGCAGTACCAAGGTAGGAGCGCTCGGCCGGACTGTCAAGGAAATCCCGGCCACGCCCATCATGGATGCCAAGAGGTGGAAAGACAACACGCAAGAGGGCCGCTCAGGCCAGGAGGCCACCGATGATGGCGCCGAGGAGGAGAGGGCCGACGTCGGCTGCCACAAGGAGAAAGACTCCGGCCCCCGCGACGGCGCCGATAACCGGCAGCGCCATCATCGTCCCCACGAGAGCCACGAGGACTCCCAGCGCGAGGGCCGGCAACAAGGCCGCCAGGATCCCCCGGCCGACGCCGCCCGCTCTTCTGCCGCCGACAATGCCGCCCAGCAGCGGCCCGAGGAACGGCAGCCAGAACAGCAGCACCGAAATCACCAGCATCCAAAGGGCCCCGGCGATAACACTGCCTCTTCTGTGACCCGCCATAGCGGTTCTCCTTTTGTCATCGCGCGAACAGACCGGCCGGCCAGCCGCAACGACGGATCAGCGGATGACTACGCGGTCAGGCGAGCATTATGCTGCCCTCCCTAATATAGTCGCGATATGTTCGCCGGGATATCAGGTCTTTTCCAGGTCTGCTTTCAGGTGGCCACCAGCCGCCCTCTCGCCCAGACGCCGCAGGCGGTTGATGACCTTGACCATCAGAAAGACCGCCCAGGCAATGATGAGAAACTCGACGACCATCTGAATGAAATTGCCGTAGCGCAAGGCGACCGTGGTTGCCTCATCCGGCCCCCTCTTGAGGACAATGGCAAGCGCCTTGAAATCCACCCCGGCGATCAACAGCCCGATGGGTGGCATGATCATGTCGTTCACCAGGGAGTTCACAATCCTGCCGAACGCCGCGCCGACAACGATCCCCACGGCCAGGTCTATGACGTTGCCCTTGACCGCAAACTCCTTGAATTCGCCTATCATGCTCATCATTCGGTCTCCTTTCTCGTATATGTTGGCCGCCCCTGGGATTTCCAAACCATACGCCGTGAAGCAAAAGGTGGCAGCGGCAAGAGCCTGCCCTGAGAGAAGTCGAATGGGCCAAAGGGTTTACCGATGGCTGTATGGCCATCACGGAAGCCCATCGGCAAGCCGTGCCTGCCGCTGCCGCCTGGCCGTTCCTGTCGTTCCCGCTCAGAGGTTCTATCCACACGCAGGCCGCGTGATCCATCCAGATCAACGCCAATACATCAGGTAGCCGACATAGCCGGCGTATCCGAGGAGCATCAGCCCGGCCTCCCAGCGGTCCAGCTTATGCCGCTTGCCGGTGAACATGACGACGAATAGGAACACCGTGGCCGCAACCAGGATGCACATATCCACGTTGAACGCCGCGGGGTACGGGGCCGGGCGGATGACCGCGCTGACGCCAAGAATCGCGAGGATGTTAAAGACATTCGAGCCGATGATATTGCCGACCGCGATGTCGGAATGCCGGCGATAGGCCGCCACGGCGGACGTGGCCAGCTCGGGCAGCGACGTGCCGGCGGCCATGAGCGTGGAGGCGATGAACTTCTCGCTCAGGTCCAACTGTCGCGCCAGCGACACGCCCCCATTGACGCACAGGCGTCCCCCGGCCGCCAACAGGGCCAGCCCGCCCGCAACGAGAGCCAGCGACCTGCCCCAGGAGTACACCTTGACGCTGAATTCGTCGCTCGACTCCACAGCGACCAGGCCGAAGGTGTACGTGATGAAGATGGTGAACAGCAGCAGAAGAATCAGCCCGTCATTGCGCGACAGGACGTCCGCCGAACCCCCTGCCTCCCAGCTATCGTTGACGAGCAACAGCAGCACCAGCGTGGCCAGCAGCGAGAACGGGATCTCCTTCCAGACGGTGCTGCGCTGCACGGCGACCGGGCAAATCAGGCCGGAGACGCCCAGGATGAGCAGGAGGTTGAAAATGTTGCTGCCGATCGCGTTGCCGAAGACAATCTCGTTGCGTCCCCCGGCCGAGGCAAAGATGTTCACCACCATCTCCGGGGTCGAGGTTCCGAAGGCCACCACGGTCAACCCAATGGCGATCTCCGCCATGGCCAGCCGTCGGGCCAGGGACGCCGAGCCGCGCACAAGGACCTCGGCCCCGACAATCAGCAGCACGAACCCGGCCGCCGTCACCAGCAAAGAAGCAAACGCCGCCATATCCCCGTCCTTTCTCCCAGGCGGCAGAGCCTGCCCATCACCGCATGTACAACAGATAGCCGATATAACCGGCATACCCAAGCAGCATCAGTGCGGCCTCCCAGCGGTCCAGCCTGTGCCGCTTGCCGGTGAACATGACGACAAAGAGAAACAAAGTGGCGGCAACCAGGATGCCCATATCCGCGTTGAAGCCCTCAGGATACGAGACCGGACGAATGACGGCACTGACGCCGAGGACGGCGAGAATATTGAACACGCTCGAACCGATGATGTTGCCGACCGCGATGTCCGAATGCCGGCGAAACGCCGCGACCGCGGACGTGGCCAGCTCGGGCAGCGAGGTGCCGATCGCGATAATCGTGGCGGCAATGAATTTCTCGCTCAGGTTCAGGTGCCGTGCCAGAGACACCGCGCCGCCAACGCACAGGCGCCCCCCGACGGCCAGCACGACCAGGCCCACCACCATGAGAACCAGCGACACTTTGGACGAATATACTTTGACGTTGAACTGATCGCTCAACTCCGCGGGTGCTATGCCGAGGACATACACCATAAAGAGCACGAGCAGCAGCAGCAGCACCAGGCCATCACCTCGTGACAGAACATCGGCCGAGCACGTCGGCTCCCATCTGTCGTTGACCAGCAGCAGTAGCACCAGCGTAATGAGTAGCGAGAAGGGAATCTCTTTCCAGACGGTGTTGCGCTGAATGGTAATCGGGTAGATCAGCCCGGAGATGCCGAGGATGAGCAGGATATTCGAGAGATTACTGCCGGTGATGTTGCCGAACACGATCTGGCTTCGCCCCTGGGCCGAGGCCACGATGTTGACGACCATCTCCGGGGTGGAGGTTCCGAAGGCCACGATGGTCAGTCCGATAACGATTTCGGCGACGGCCAGCCGCTTGGCGAGAGACGCTGACCCGCGGACGAGCACCTCGGCCCCCGCGGTCAGCAGCACTAATCCGGCGACAATCGCCAGCAGAGATACCCACGCAGTCATGCAGCCATCCTTCCCACAATCCGGCGCTGGCACGCGCCGTCCGGCTCCGTCAGCCGGATGGGCCTCACATACAGCAATGCCATCAATCTTCGCAGCATTGTACCGTCCGGCGTCGAACAGGCGAGCTTTTTGCCGGAATCCCGGCGTCAAACTCAGCATCAGGCCGATTACCCACGAGTTTCTTATCACACGTCATCAAACGTTGGCTGCCAGCGGCAAGACCGCAGGTTTTGCCGATGGCGCAGAGACCAAGCCATCGGCAAGCTGGCCCTCGCCGCCACCTGGCGATACAAAACCCTCAATCGTAATCGGTACGAAGTGTCAAGCCCCACAAGTTGAGCATGTGCCTCGCGCTGTGCTCTACAGGAGCCTCTGGGTGAGATGCCCGAGTCCATGTGTGGTCAGGATGACCGCCGTGGCGATGGCCAGGTGCTCGGCAATGACGGGCCAGGCCCGGACCCTCCCGGCCCGGGCGAGCAGGAAACTCAGACCCGCCAGCAGCGAGAAACCCCAGACGACCGCCACAACGACGGCAACCGAAAGGGGAAACAGAAACAGCGGCACAATGAATGACGAGGCGAAAACGAACTTCGACAGGAATGTGATCGCCGTCGACTCCCAGATCTCCCTGGTGCCGTGCCGGTTTTCCGACTCCTCGGATACGTGGATGCCCAGAGCGTCGGAGAAGGCGTCGGCGATGGCGATTGTCAGGATGCCGCTCAGGACCGCGACCGTGGAATGAGTGCCGGCGTGCAGACCCACCATCAGGCCCAGGGTCGTGATGATGGCCGAGGTCAAACCGAAGCTGAAACCCACTTTGAGCGATTCTCTCATCCGATCACCTTGAGGACTTCGAATGTCTATCTTCACAGTAATCCGGGCTGTCGCCGTGCAGGCGAGCGCCCATCCTATTGAGACTTCGCGGATGCCCGCGACTCTGTTCACGGCAGTTTCCTCATTCTGCCCCCGGCCTTCGTTGATTCTCTGCCGACAAGAGCAGTAGTGCTACCCCGTCAGGCAACGACTCTCCTGGGATATCCGGCCGAAAGGCGTTGACAGGTGCTCGTGCCCGGCGTCTAATCGCGGGTAACTCGGACAAAGAATGGAAACTGGGCTCTTACAGAACGCAAGATGGAAACTGAAAGAGTACTCCGATGAAGAGACTGTGGGTCAGCGTCGTGCCGTACAACAAGCAGCTTGCCATCGCCGCCCTGGAGAGTGGGGCCGAGGCGGTCGTCCTGCCGGAAGGAGAAAGCGAGAAGGTCCGCCAGCTCGGCCGGATCATGACGGTAGAGCGATTCGGCGATCTCAAGCCCGGCGTGGACGTCGAGTTCGTCGGCATCGCGGGCAAGACCGATGAGGACCGGGCCGCCGCCGTGCCGCCGGAGAAGACCGTCGTCCTCAAGATGCTCGACTGGACGATCATCCCCATCGAGAACCTCCTGGCCCGCCGGGGCGGGAACATCATGGTCCAGGTTGCCAACAGCGAGCAGGCGAAGCTCATGGTCGAGATTCTCGAAAGGGGCGTCGCCGGCGTCGTGCTCGACACCACCGACGTCAACGAGATCAAGAAGACCGCCGAGATCATCCACGGTGTCGGTGAGCGAATCACTCTCGTCGAAGCCACCATCACGGCCACGAAGCAGCTCGGCATGGGCGACCGCGCCTGTCTCGATACCTGCACGCAGATGACGGTCGGCGAAGGCATGCTCGTCGGCAACACCGCTTCCGGCTTCTTTCTGGTCCATTCGGAATCGATCGACAACCCATATGTCGCGTCGCGCCCGTTCCGCGTCAACGCGGGCGCCGTGCACGCCTACATCCTCACCCCCGGCGGCAAGACGAAGTACCTCGCCGACCTCAAGGCCGGCGACGAGGTCCTGCTCGTAGACAACGAAGGCCGGACCCAGGTCGCCTACCTGGGCCGCAACAAGATCGAGCGCCGTCCCATGATGCTCGTCGAAGCCGAAGCCGAGGGTCAGCCTGTCAGCCTGGTCCTTCAGAATGCCGAGACGATTCGCCTGATGGACCCGCAGGGCAAGGCCCTGTCCATCACGAACCTCAAGCCCGGCGACAAGGTCCTTGCCCACCTCGAAAAGACCGGCCGCCACTTCGGCATGAAAGTCGAAGAAACCCTGATCGAACGATAAGAAAGCTCAAGGAAACACACCGGATCCATCACGGCTCACGAGGATACTCACCGGTCATTACGCCGGTCTGTAACGAAGTCCGTCATGGACCTTCAGCCCTGCAATAAGAGGATAAGAACAGCCATTTCCAGAGGATGCCTATTGGCTTGGGTGCCGACAGCCAGTACATCTCCTGATCGCCCTCACCAACTCCGCCAGTGGCTTGGCACGCCACTGTTCACCCTCCATGTCAATATAGAAGGCATTCCCCAAATATGCCGGAAGTCTGTCGGAGCGTGAACGAGAGTTATTGCGAATGATGGGGATGAACCGTTTCCTGTCTCCTTCCACTGAATCGAGGTAATACTTCGTCGTGATTATCGTTTCGTAGCCCACGCCGCTTGCGGCTCTATCATTGGCTTTTCTGACGTAGTCGGTGGAACAGATGAGCAGACATACTCCAGCACTACGGATACCCGTTTCCATGAAGTGAGTCGTTTCTTGACCAGGAGATAGGTCTCTTTGGTCAATTACTACCTCGATATTGTACTTCTGCAATTCCTCTGCCAAAGACCGCACCCAGTCAATATGGCCCTCATTGTCCCATGAGTATGAAATGAAAACCGGCGACCGCGTGACAGAATTCTCTCTACCTACAACCTCAAATCCATCGATCCAACCAGTATCATCAAACTTGTAAGGATAGGGGCCTCCGAACAGAAGATGCGGATTCCAAACCTGCACACGAGAGTCGAAATGTCTGTTCGCCGTGCTCTGTGGAAGCTGCCATGAACAGACAAACTGTCGAGTATCCCCAGCCTTGATGTCCAGCAAGCGTAGGCTCTGACGAGTGTTCTTAGGCAGGTCGCGATTCGAATCGAAGATTGGATGGCGTAAGTCGTATGAATCAGCCGTCAAAACACGAATGTAAGCAGTCGCGCATCTAAGTCCATCATTCGTCACAAGAGACGATATACGTATTTCTTCACCCTCTACGGCTACCTTTGGCTCTCGTGCTACTTGCCCGAGTCTGAAACTCCAACCCCAGCCCGAGAGGACGATGTTTCTCACTCGTCTCAACACGGCATTGGACCTCCACTTACATGGTCCTCAAACAAATCCGCTGCGGGACCTATCCACTCAGTCCTGTCCCATGCAGGGGCAAGCTTTCAACCAGCCCGAAGTTCTTCGTCCACCCATTCCCTGACCAAGTCCGCCTCATCCATCCCTCGGGATTCGGCCAGGCGCTTCAATGCCTCAATCTGCTCGGAGGGCAGACAAATCCGCACTACGGCTTGGGTGCCCCGGTCGAAGACAGGCTCCTCGACTTCTTCGAGTTCATCTTCAAAGTCGGTAACGTCATGAGTGTCCCAGAACTTCGCAAGTTCCTCAATGGAATCGATGTCCGGAATCTTACCCATACTTACCGCTTCGAGCGCTGACGCTTGGAACGCCGCGTCTTCTTCACTGGCTCCCTGCTTCGGTCTACCAACTTGTTGGGGGATTGACGCTCCATTTGCCGGAGCTCCTCTACCATGGCGTCAAGGTCATAGTGATGACGCTTGGCAAAGGCATCCCGATTCCGCCAGACTTCTCGTAAGATGTCATCTTCTACCATGGCCTATCGCCACAATCTCGGACGTGAACAGATCGAAACCGGCCCGCCGAGTCTCCCACCGGTCCACGGCACCTTCAGCATTCAGGCCTCCTTCGGCCGTACAGAGTATCATAGCACGATGTTTTGGGCACGGCAACCAGGTCTTCGGCACCCTGCATGACCGTGCTTGCGGAGAAGCCTTGGGCAAATAGAGAACAGCAACCTCGGAGGATGCGTTTCTCGCGTAAGGCTACCAGCAGGATAAGAAACGACGACCCGAATCTCCTGTCCTGCTGGTAACCCACAAAGCGGTAGACGCAGTACAGTCGAATAGGCCCAGGCTGACGAATTGCCTTTGTGGCCGGATACCCCAAGAACGGTCATGCGCCCTTCGACACCGATCACGAAGGTGAGGGTGGCCCCATAACTCGCAGGGCTATCCCTCATCTCCGTGGGGGAGGTTCCGACCCTGGCTTCACGGGCGAGACGCCCGTGNNGCCCGTGCTACGGCTTGTCCTGGAAGAGCAGAGGCAGGAACTCGGCCAGGTAGCGGCGCCAGAGCATGAAGCTGTGGGTGCCGGGGGTTTGGACCCAGGTGAGGCGGACGCCCTTGGATTGGAGCCATTCGACCAGCTTCTGATTGGCCCCGATCAGAAAGTCCTCCTTGCCGCAGCCGATCCAGAGCAGGCGCAACTGGGCGTTGATGCTCTCGCTGACGGCCGGAAAGGCCTTATCGAGGTTCGGGTCGAGACCACCCGAGCTGAAGGCCCCGATCCAGGCGAAGCGGTCCGGGGCGTTGAGACCGATGAAGAGCGACTGCGTCCCGCCCATGGACAGGCCGGCAATGGCCCGGGCGCGGGCGTCCGTCGAGACGCGGTAGGACTTCTCCACCTGTGGGATCACCTCTTTGAGCAAGGCGTCCCGGAACTTCGTGATGCTGTCCTGCCAGACCTCGGTCTTGCGCAGGCCGGCCCAGCCGCCGGCGATGACCTCCTTGTTGCCGTAGCCCAGTGGCATCACGACCAGCATGGGCTTGGCCTGGCCGCGGGCGATGAGGTTGTCGAGGATGATATTCGCCCGGCCCACACTGACCCAGGCATCCTCCGCGTCGCTGTAGCCGTGCAGGAGATAGAGGACGGGGTAGGTCCGCTCCGTGCCCGGGTCGTAGCCCGGCGGCGTGTAGACCACGAAGGGACGGTCGTCGCCCACGATGGCCGACCGGTAGAAATGGCGGTGGAGCACGCCGTGGGGTACGTCGTTGATCTCCCATGGCAGCGTGGCCGGTCCCGGCACGTGCACCTGGCTCTCGGTGTTCAACAGGTTGTATTTGAGCAGCGGATTGGCCGGGTCGATGACCTTCACGCCATCGACGGCGAAGGAGTACGCATAGATATCCGGCTCCAGCGGGTCCGTCGTGAACGACCACACGCCTCCCTCCCCCTTCTGCATCGGGCCGCCTTTCGTGCCTTCACAGCGCAGCACGACCTCCTTGGCATTGGGGGCCTTCAGGCGAAAGGTCACGCGACCATCCGAGTGCACTTCCGGGGACAGCAGTGGTTGCGAAAAAGCAGGCGTCGTAACGGCCAGCATTAAGACAACGGGCAGGTTCTTCATCGGCAGATTCTCCTAAAAGTGGCGTCATTTCGGCGCAAGCCTATCCGCAACGGCCCTCCAGGTCAATCTCTTCACCATAAGGCCAGAGCACCTTGCTGGAAAGCGACACGCGGCAACGAACGAACCTGCTGCGTCCCTACGTCAGCGAAAATACTCCCCCGGCGCTCTCGTGAATAGCTTCCATCCCTGGGCGGTTTCGTGGAACAGCAAGGCGGGACCATTCGTGCGAACGAGCATCATAGTTCCTTCGATTTGTACTCCAAGTGTCGCGAGCTTCTCCGCCTGGCTGGTATCCACGGCGATCGACTCGATCGTCGCATTGGCGATCTCCTCCAAAGCCCCCGGTCTCTTGGCCAACGACTCACGCCGACGCTCCCGTCTCTCCTCAAGATTCAGGTCCCGGCCATCGATCGCCTTCTTTGTCTCATCATCCCAAAAGGCAAGATATCCATCGACATCATTTGCCTTGCAGACCTCCTGTAAAGACACAAAAGCTCTTCGAACTTCGTCTATTTGCTTCTGTAATCCTCCTTCAACATCTCTTGCCACGTCTTTTTCCGGCTCTGCCGGAAGTTCCGGAGTGGATGTTTGGGACGTCATTTCCCCCGGCTGAACGACTTGACGGGCAGCCGTTGACGATTGACTGTTTGATGCCGCGTTGGCGTCAAATTCCCCCTTGGACCTGTCCTCTTTCTTGGCACAGCCCCCCAATGAGGCAGAGAATACTGATACGGCAAGGACATGCATGATGATTGTGCTGATTCTCATAGGAACCTCCCTTCAACTGCTGTGATCCTGCCCATATTCGCCTTCTGCAAGAACGATGCTAGCCCTCGGAGCATTCAACACAACCAAGCGCCTGCATCGCGAGTGGTCTCCTGAAATCGTCAGTCCTCGGTACTCTCAATATTGGACTTCCTTTCGTCCATGTGGGATACGATAGCTGCTCATCTCGGCAGGATCAACGTCCGCAGCGCATGAATCACGTTTTTCAGGCAGACGGACCCACAGTATCAGGAGTCCATTCCTCGCGCCGTGCAGCGGAAGGTTCTCGGTTACACGATGGCCGTGGCGGCACGGGAGGATGTGCTGCGCGGCAAGGTCTGGGCGTACCGCGACGAACAACGGCGCGCGAGTAAACGTCAGAAAGGCCTGGTGGACATCCTGCGGATGATCGAGGCGCATCCAGAGATCACAGGCTGGCTACCGCCTGAGGTCAAGTCTCAGGTACAATGAGTCCCATCCGGCTCCGTTCCGGGCCGGGGGGGCCACCTATTCGTTCTCTTCTTCGACGATCTCGCCGGCGTCCGTGAGCTTCAGCGTCATCGGCTTGCCGCCCTTCTTGCCGGAGACCTCGTAGAACGTCTTGCCGCGCTCGACTTCGACCGAGGCCTTGAGACCCTCGGCGGAGCCGAAGTACTTCTCGGCGGCATTGCGAACCGGGAAGGGGATCGTAGCATACGGCACGCTCTGCTCGCTCGTCAGCACCGTCCCGTCGGCGGCGACATCGTATTCCACGTCCTTGCCACCCACCGTGGCCTCGACATCGTAGATCGTCTGGCCGTCTTCTTCCGCTTTTTCGAGTTTCCTGATCGTCCCCCCGGCGGTCAACTTCTCGATCACGGCCCGGGCCGGGGCGGGAACGTCCGACAGCGAAACGGCCTGATCAGGCACCTCCTCTTCTCCCGACTGGCGGAAGGTATCGCACCCGAAAAGCCCAGTGACTACGACAACCACCACCACACTCACCAACATCCGGTACCACATTGCGGCATCTCCTTACCTGGTTTCTTCCCATCCCGCGCAGGAACGCTCCTGCGCCCTGCTGACAGGCAAGATGATAGTATGACACGTCACCGACGGTCAAGAGGGGGATAGAAAAGGCGAGACTTGACTACGGCGGCGCGGTACAATGGCCCGCGCGTAAATGGGTCATCCAGGATCGGCTGATGGAGGTATGACGAATGTCACATTTCAGTGAAAACCAGGGTCATCGAGACAGGCGTACGTGCCAGGAACACCCCTGCTCGCGAAAGAACACGAAAGCGCATGCACCGTCCCGCACAGAGAAGCTCAGGCGCGGCTGGCTGTTCTGGCTGGTTCCCGTGGCGGGGCTGGTGTCGCTGGTCTGGTTTCTGATTCGCGTGATTCCCAAGCCGTCACGGGCGATGTATCCGTGCCAGCGCGTCGCGATGCCGCTGGCGTCGGGGTTTGTCGCATGGCTGATCGGGGTCGTTGGCTCGGTCGTGGCGTTTCGCCGGGCCGGACGGCTGCTCCGGCAATCGCGGCTGCCGCTGGCGTTGGCGTCTCTGGCCGTCGCCCTGGTTTTTGGGGTCGTGGCGGTCCGCAATATGCCGGAGAGGGAGCTGAGGGCCGCCCAACAGGACGGGCTGGCTCCCATCGGCCAAGCCAAGGGCATTCATCCTGGCCGCGTCGTCTGGGTGCACGATCCCGATGCGACCGATTGGGCCGGGCCCGGCAATGGACATCTGTGGCAGAATGAGCATACGAATCAGGCCGTGTGCGATGAGATGATGTCCAATGCGATTCGCACGTTGACGGGCGAATCCTCCGATGCCCAGGCATGGGACGCCCTGTTCCGGTATCACAACAAGACCCGCGGCAAGCGCGACGCCGGTTACAAGCCGGGCGAGAGAATCGCCATCAAGGTGAACTTCGTCGGTTTCATCCGCACCCTCGATTCCGTGAATCGCGACACGTACGCGCTGCAAAAGTGGGTGGACTATATGAACACATCGCCACAGATGATTATCGCCCTGCTCAAGCAGTTGACGCAATCAGCCGGCGTGAAGCAAGCCGACATCGCCATCGGTGATGGGCTGGCCTACTTCGCCCAAGAATACTATGACGTGCTTCACCAGCAATTCCCGGAGGTGGTTTACCTTGACTGCCACGGCCAATCAGGCCGTACGAAAATGAGCCGGTCCTCCATGCCGCTCTATTGGAGCAACAGGCCCGAAGGCTGCCAGCAAGACTATGTGCCGATCGCGTTCGCCGAGGCAGAGTATCTGATCAACCTGGCCAATCTTAAGGCTCACCCCGGCTCCGGCGTCACGCTCTGTGCGAAGAACCACTTCGGCTCCCTGTGGCGGCTGCCGCCGGAGAAGGGCTACTACGACATGCACAAGAACACCTTCAGCAAGGGCAGTCGCGAGTACCGCAACCTCGTGGACCTCATGGGCCACTCGCACATCGGCCGCAAGACCGTGCTCTATCTCCTCGACGGACTCTACGGCGGTGTCCACTATGCCGAGCAGGTGCCCCGGCGGTTTCAGTCGGCCCCCTTCAACAATGACTGGACGTCCAGCCTGTTCATTTCGCAGGACCCGGTGGCCATCGACTCGGTCGGCGTCGATTTCCTGCAGGCCGAGACCGCCATTCAAAAATATTCCTGCATGCCCGGCACCGACGATTATCTCCACGAGGCGGCCCTGGCGGACAATCCGCCCTCCGGCACGTTCTACGACCCGGACCACGCCACGAACACGGTGCGGCTGGCCAGTCTCGGCGTCCACGAACATTGGAACAATCCGAATGACAAGCAGTATTCTCGCAACCTGGGCAAGAACGAAGGGATCGAGCTCGTGAAAGCGTCCACGGAAACCGGCGGTCCGCGCGTTGTCGCCCCGGGCGAGAAAGTGACCCTCTTGTCCGGCACGTTCAGATTCACAGAAGGCCCCGCGGCCGACGCCCAGGGCAACGTCTTTTTCACCGACCAGCCGAACGACCGTATCTGCAAATGGTCCGTCGACGGCAAACTGACCGTTTTCCTTTCACCGTGCGGCCGGTCCAACGGCCTGTTCTTCGACATGCAGGGCAATCTCTGGGCCTGTGCGGATATGAACAACGAAATGTGGATGATCGACCCGCAGGGCAACGTCACGGTCGTCGTCAAGGACTACGAGGGCAAGAAGCTCAACGGCCCCAACGACCTCTGGATCGCCGCCAACGGCGGCATCTACTTCACCGACCCGCTCTACAAGCGCGACTACTGGACGCGCAGCCCCGCGATGCAGCAGGACGGCCAGCACGTGTATTATCTGTCACCCGACCGCAAAAAGCTGATCCGCGTGGCCACCGATCTGACGCAGCCGAACGGTATCATCGGCACGCCGGACGGCCAGTACCTCTACATCGCCGACATCGGGGCCAGGAAGACCTACCGGTACAGGATCAATCCGGACACGACGCTTTCCGAGAAGACGCTTTTTTGTTCGATGGGCTCCGACGGCATGACGATCGACACCGAGGGCAATCTCTACCTGACCGGCAAAGGCGTGACGGTGTTCAATAACAAGGGCGAGCAGATCGACCACATCCCGGTCGATGAGAGCTGGACGGCCAACGTCTGTTTCGGCGGCCCGGACCGCCGGCAGCTCTTCATCACCGCCAGCGACTCGCTCTACGCCGTGCGAACCCGCACGAAAGGCGTGTATTGAAGGAGCATGGGCATCTTGCCCATGTGTCGCAGGGACGTCCTGGCCCTGCTGTTCTCTCGTGCCTGAATTTGGCACGCAGCGTGCTCAACAAACCCGGTGGAAATGGAACACGCGCGCAGACTCGCGGCAATTGCCGGATGCCATGCTTACGCTTGTGCGAGCATGCTCCTGCGAAGGGATAGAACATGCGAACCGATTCAGTGATACAGCGGCAATTGTCCGCGATGGTACTCATCATCCTGACCGCCGCAGCGACCCAGGCCGCCGTGCCGCTCAGCGTCGAACCGGTCGAGGTCAGGAGAATCTGGGATCAGGCCCCGCATAACGCTTTCACCGACCTGGTCCGCTGGAACGGGCAGTTCTTCTGCGCTTTTCGTGAAGGCCGGGGCCATGTCTCCACGGACGGCAGGATTCGCATCATCAGTTCGCCGGACGGCGAAAGGTGGATTTCTTCGGCCCTGATTGAGTTGACCGATTTTGACTTGCGGGATGCCCACCTGTCTGTCACGCCAGACAATCGACTCATGCTCCTCGGCGGAGCCGCCCCGCGCGAAAAGGACAATCAAAGTGCCCCGACCGGCACCTTCGTCGCCTTCTCGAAGAACGGCACCGACTGGACCCGGCCGCAGGTCGTCGTGGAGCCCGGCCGATGGCTCTGGTGCGTGACCTGGCACGAGGGCCTCGCCCACGGCGTCTCGTACACCGCCGGACCCGGTGAGCGATACCTGGACCTGCTAGCGAGCGACAACGGCGTTGAATACCAACCCCTGGTCCGACGGCTCCTCGACGGAGGTTATCCGACGGAAACCACGCTCCGCTTCGACGCCTCCGACGCCTGCTACGCCCTCGTCCGCCGGGACAAACGCGGCGAAGGGGCCTACAGCGCCATGCTCGGCATCAGTCGCGGCGATTATACGCAATGGCGGTGGCACGACCTCGGCCCCGAGTTCAACGCCTTCGGCGGCCCGAACTTCATCCAACTGCCTAGCGGTCACTGGCTCGCCGCCGGCCGGATGCACCAAGACGGCCCTCACACCGCCTTGTGCTACCTCGATATGAGAGAATACAAGATGACGAAGCTCCTGAAGCTCCCCAGCGGCGGCGACACGAGCTATCCCGGCCTCGTCTGGCACGACGACCTGCTCTACGTCAGTTACTACTCCACTCACGAAGGAAAGACCAGCATCTACCTGGCCAGGGTGAAAGTCATCTTGCGTGCCCGGCCTGCGGATCAGTGATGAAGACGACTGGGATGGAGTTCCGGCAACCTCTGCCTAAGGTCTTCGGCGCATTGGGCCGGTGGGCAGGGTATGCACATGGCGGTGCAAGTCGCTCTCTGATGCCATCACTCACCCAGTATCCGCAGCGCCCTATCCGGGACCACCGAGGACGGCATTGCCTTCCGCATCTCCTGGTAGAATTCGCGAAGCTCATCCCTGAGGCCGGCCCTGGCGAGATCGGGCAGGCAGTCCAGATACACCGGGCTCAGGTTCGCGATCTGACGCCACATCCGCATGGCATCGCCCTTCGCCCCATCCCGGGCCGCCAACACCGCGATCCGCGCGTACCACTCGGGCAGTTCCGTGTATGTCAGTCGGTCGCCGGCCGCCGGGAACACCTGCTCGGCATTCTTCCAATCCTCTGTATCGAGATACGATTCGAAGAGCGTGAAGCGGGCACTCTCGGTCAGCTTCTGGTCGTCGGCGTTATCCACGGCGTAGCGAAGGAGTGGGATCGAGCGAGCCGCGAAATCCATGCGGTTCATGATCCAGCCCAGTGCACTCGCGCGGCTCACATGGTTCTCGAACGCCAGCCTCTCCGCACGCGTGAAATGCCTGTCGAGGTCGCTTCGGTCCGCCTTCTCCAGCATCCGCCAGAGCAAACGCTGCTCGGTATGCTCCCACGTGGGGCGGTCTTCGAGCCAGTGCCACAGGACTTCGTCGTCGGCCGTCACCTGCTTCTCAAAGTCGAATGCCAGCAGGTTCGCCGCCCGCGCGGAGGATTCGGATGCCGCCGGTGCCTGCTCCATCTCCTTCCGGAGTAGCGCCACGGCTTCATCCGTTCGCTTTTGACGGGCCAGGAACCCAGCGTAGTCCCCCAACATCCAGCTCCGCCAGTCCATGTGTTCCTTGGAAGGGTGCTGCGGCTCAGGCTCGGGCCTGGTCAGCGCCAATCCTCGCAGAAGGGCCTGCTCCTCCAGGGCCGGCTCATTCCGCCCGCGGTAGTATCGGGCCCTTTCCCGCCAGTAGCGCGGATCATCCTCGGACTCGACCTGTTCTTCCTGGATTCGGCTCTCGATGGTCCGCTGGCCGCTCGCCGCCTGCACCTGTCCGGCGAATAGTGCATTGAGGCCGAGACCGTGCTCCTTTCGGATATCCGCGGCCTTCACCATCCAGGCCTGTGCCTCGTCGTTCCTGCCGAGTCGCAGCAGGCAGTCGGCCAGTCCCTCCCGCACGCTCGCCGCAAACCCCGCGCGCAACCTTTCCGGCGGAACCATAATCTGACACATTGAGCCAAGCTCTCGGTATTCCGCTTCGGTCAGCGGCATGTCGGCGGCCTGCAGATAGAACCCCGCCGCGGTCTCCCAGTTCTCCAGCATCTTCAAACGCGAGGCGAGTTTCTCCGCGTGAGTCGCCAGCGCCGGCTTCGTGATTTCTCCCATCCACGACAGGTCCCACTCACCCTTCTTTGCGTGACGGGCGTAAACCAGCGTGTCGAGAAACGCGATGGCACCCTCCGTGTCGGCAGGATTGCCTCGCACCGCATCCGTAAGTTCCGTCAGCAGCGCGTCGGCTCGTCCTTGGGTCAACGCGAAGTTCAGACGCTCCTTCACCCAGAAGTTGTCGACACCGCCGGGCATTTCCGCCAGCCAATGGTCGACCTCTTCGGCGGTCCAACCGGACTCCAGAAGGTGCTTCAGCAGACGATTCCACAGCGCCAGCTCGGATACGTTGTCCGCAAATACCTCCAGTGTCACTCTGGCCACGTCCCATTCGCGCAGCGTGTCGCAGGCATAATAGTAGATGCTCGCTACCTGGTGGTTCTCCAACTGCGGGGCTGCCGCCTTGAGTTCTCGCAACGCCTCCATGGCCTCCTCGTTCATCCCGGCGCGCAGCAGCATCACCAGCTTGAACATGGCGTCCGGCGCACTTGCCGGCGCCGAAGCCGCCAGTTCGGCCGCTCGCGCGGCAATGGAAACTCCCTCGCGCATGAGCATGACATTGGCGTCCTGCTGTGCTTGCCACCAGTCCGCCCTCTGCCGCTCGGCAGAGATAGATGGCGTGAAGAGAAGAAGGGCCACGAGCGTCAAGTTTACGATACCGGATTTCGAAATAGGCCTTGGACACATGGTTCATTCCTCCACAGCCAGAGCGTGCGTGTCGTCGTTCACAACGGCTCTCCACTTAATTATAAACTGCGACACGGCCTCAGTGTGTAAAACCTGTGTAAAGAATGCTGCGCCACGACATTCCTGGACATGTTGTCACCATCACGCCGTCCGGAATGGTTCCCCGGGACGGAGCCCTCTGGGGCAGCCGCCCCAGCCCGGCGGACCGGGTTTCTCGGGATCGTTCAATCCGCGCACTCCGCCGGCCAATGCGCCCTCACGGCACACGGGGTCCCGTAAGATTCGACTCTCCTCACCGGCCGGATGATGAACATTCCCGCCCGCCGGGAGATTGTCACTTGCCACGCAGTGGCTGTACAGGTAGACTGTTGCGCGAAGAAAAGGGGACACATACGGCTGCAACAAGTTCATGTGAGAAAGGGGAAGGTATGAAACTGAGGGTATGTTCCATTTCATTGTTGGCTCTGGTGCTCGGCGTCACAGGAATGGCAAGGGAGAAAACCGCAAAAGAAGAGCGGGCCAAGAAGGAAGCGGCCCAGAGCCAGAGCCTCATTGCCAACGGGACCGAGGTCAGGAAACTGGCGGGGGACTTCAAATTCACGGAAGGGCCGGCGGCGGATGCCCAGGGGAATGTCTATTTCAGCGACATTCCGAGCAATCGCATCCACAAGTGGTCGGTGGACGAGGGCAAGCTCAGCACGTTCCTGGAGAACTCCGGCGGGGCCAATGGGCTGTACTTCGACAAGGACGGCGACCTGCTCGCCTGCCAGGGCGGCGACCGGCGGCTCGTGTCTATCTCGCCCAAGGGCGAAGTCACGGTTCTGGCGGATGAGTACCAGGGCAAGAAGTTCAACAGCCTCAACGACCTGTGGATCGATCCCAAGGGCGGGGTCTACTTCACCGACCCGCGCTATGGCGGCCGGGAAGGCATGGAGCAGGACGGCGAGCACGTGTACTACCTGACGCCGGACCGCAAGAACGTGATCCGTGTCATCGACGATATGGTCCGTCCCAACGGCGTCATCGGCACGCCCAACGGCCGCAGGCTCTA
>JABAOC010001326.1_pt1 | contig 19634 bp, 26 predicted proteins | sample 7062161 | NCBI WGS metagenome assembly JABAOC01 (sample SAMN14538625, study PRJNA623070) | marine sediment metagenome | biome: marine biome [ENVO:00000428]; feature: marine pelagic biome [ENVO:01000023]; material: deep marine sediment [ENVO:00002113] | place: India: Gulf of Khambhat ... | reverse complement strand
CCCTCCAGGAAAAACTGTATTTGAAGGGTTGTAAACTAATAATCTAGGCTGATACGGCATATTAACTACTTGATTGTCTGTAATTTTTAAGCCTGTACGAAGTTGTGAAGAACTATTAACAGTCCTTAAGTTTAACTCTCCATATGTATTTCCTATACAAAAGCCTTCAATTTCCGCAAATTTTCCTGTACCATTCGCAAATTCTATTGTTGGAGTTGCACCTGGTACAGGTAACGTATTTTCCAAAACTAAAGTAGGAAATGCATTAAGCAAGCGTAAAATTCCAGTAGAAGGTTCAATATTAATATCTCTGTTGTTCTCACTAATTAATTTAACTTCGTTTAGTGAAGAAGTACCAATAGTTAGTGCGTTTAACGATGATCTTTGAAAAACTGCAAAGTCGCCATCAGCAGCTAAATCTACTGTCATAGTATTTTGTGTGTTTAATGTGTTTAAACTTCCATCTTGAAACAACACACCCTCAATGTCAACTGATTGTCCAGTATTGGCTGTTATAGTCAAGTCTGTTGCATCTACACTGACAATAGAATTATTGCCTATAGTTAAATTGGGCAGAGTCAATTCAGTTTCACTCAAAAGAGGAATATCATTGATTTGATAGGTAAGGGCAGTAGTCAAATTTAGTCCATCTAGGTCTATCGTTCCCAAAGTTGCACCAGTCGCCTTAAATTCAATCGCATTGTTTGTGCTGTCTATTGAATTGTCTCCGATTGTAAGGACAGGTAAAGTTAATTGAGTTTCACTTAGTTTAGGTACGTTATTGACCTGATACGTATTGCCAACTACTAAATCAATGCCGTCTATTTCAACTGTTGCTACACTAACACTAGAGGCTTTTAAATCAATCTTGTCACTGTCAGAGTCTAAAACGATACCTACGTTGTTTTTTGTAATTAGTTGGGCATTTGTACCATCTGAATACAAAGCACCATCATTATTGTCTCCTATATTAATTGATCCTGTTGTATTAATTCCTGAACCATTAACAACATTAATTTTACCATCAACATTGACAGTGCCAGTTAATTTTTGATTGTCATAGGTACCATTTAATTCATTTACGCTTGGTATAGTATTGTTTCGTGTGGAATAAATTAGAGAACCTAGGCCAGTGTGTATTGGGTATAAAATTGGTGTCCAAGTGCCTTGGTAGTTTAAGGTAAAGCCTGTTTGAATATCCATGTAGGCACCATAAACAAACAAAATGTTAATGTTAGTAGGTATAGTCAAATTTTGGTTAATAATCCATTCTTGAGCCACTAAAAATATTTGTGCAGGACTACCCGCAACTGAATCAATAGCCAGTTGTATAGCTTCTGCATCATTGCCATTACCAAACTGTGAGGCGTCTATACCAAAATTGCTTTGATCTGGAATTTCATAGGTAAAACCATTGTAATTGGCTACAGTTAAACCATTCGCATCTTTTAAAACTACATCTACAATACCATCCACGAATATTGAGGCTGAACCAGTTGCATTTAGTATGACTGGGTTAGGACAATCTTCTACTCCGTCTGCATCTTTTTTTAAAACAGCTAACTCATTTGTGCCTGATAAATATACTGTTGCAGAACCACCCATTAATTGCTGATTGCTGGCATTGCTTACGCCACCAGCTAGAAAATCAATTTGTTTAAACGTAGCCATTGTTTACTCCTCCGTAGCCTCTAAGATCAGGTTTTATAAAGAAATCACCATATTCGTGATCCCCTGCTCGTGCATTTTCTTTTGCCTCTTCAGCTAACACTTTTAAATCCTGTAACCTTTGCCCAAAAATTCCGTTTTGTACTGCAAGTCTTACTGCTAGACCCATATACAACGCCTCTGACCATTCCTGTAAAAAATCAGCATAATCACCATTATTATCAAAATCTTGAGGATATCTATATGCACTAAACTCAATGCTGTAATCAGTTGTGTTATCAGGGACAGGATACAAAAACACTTCAGGAGTCTTCTTTTTTCTAAAATAATATCGTGTTGTCTGACCTGTGGTATTTGGACTACCTAGGGAGAAAAAATCGCTTTCTGAAAAAGAATGAAGTAACGTGTAGCCACCATCATTTTCTTTAATTCTAGCACACTCAATACCTATTATTTCGTTGTTTAGATAATAATTCCCAGCGGTGACATAATTGTTATCTACAGCCCAAGGTACGGCACTATCTGAGCTTAAAGCTTCCCAATAGCTGCCTTGCGTAGCCCCAACACCAGGCTGATTTTCTAAAGAAGAAATATGGTTTCTGATACACTGATAATCAACACCATTTACATTTCTTATATCAGAATCGTGTAGAGGTAGGGTAAACCAGTCTAAATTCCATATAAATATATTATCTGTAGCCCAGCTTTTTACCATTGCATTAAGTATGTTTCTTCCAGTTTCGTACTGCTCAGGAGTTAAGCTTTGGTTTTGTCTTTTTAAACCAATTTGTGTATAAGCAAGCTCAATATATTGATTTGTAGTTAAATAAAAATCATAACTACCGCTTGTATAACTATTTGCGTTGTATTGTACATTTAAACTCATACTATTGGGGTCTCCGTTCCATCAGTGCTTTGCAAAAATACGTTTAACAAAGTTTCATTTTTAAAATTAAACAAGTGTCCAAAACCATTAATTTCATCTGCTGTATTAACTTCAGGATACCCCGAACTTAGTACAACATTGTTGCCATCAAACCATTTTGTGTTAGTTCCGTCTTGAAAAGAATAGTAGACCTCAGTATTTGCTGGTTTAACGACATTTTCTGTAATATCCAATACATTGACATTATTTATTGGTAATTGGCTCTGTATTGAAGGCACAAAGGTGCTATATGGTCCTTCAGGCAATGTGTATGGTTCATTGCTTGTAGGTTGTACGTCATTGTAAAAAATTAAGTCCCTAATTTTAAAATTGCTAGTTTCTGTTTCACCACGTGTTGCCCCAATATAAAGATCATCATTTGTATTTTGTCTATTACCAGTTGCAGTTTGAGTTGAGCCTATTTGTGAATCGTTTACATATATTTCTGTTTGTCCATCTTCAATATTAACATTGATTAAAAATTGATCTTCTTGATCTGCTATACAAGAATATAAAAATTGACTATTGACAATAGAATTGCCTGTTTCGTCATAAACTTGCAAAATTATGTTGCCGTTGCCAGAATTTTGATAAAGAACTAGCCTGTTATTGTTTGTTGGATATGATTCAATGTCAATAATAAAATTGTCACTAGGTGGTATGTCATCAAAAGGGAATGTAATTTTGAATTGTATTGCAAATTTGTTAGTCATATTTGTGTTTGCAATAGCACTATATTTGACAAATCGTGTGTCATTAAAGGTTAAATCAAGATAACCATCAATGACTGAAGCTCCACCAAAAGAGGTGCCAGTTAAATTGCCATAGCCAGCATTAAAGTCAATGTAATTTGAATATGTTGCCCAGCTAGTAGCATTTGGTATAAAAACACCTTGTAAAAGTTGAGCTTGTCCCCCCACTACCTCAATCGCTGTGTTGTCGTACAAATCATTCTCAGAAAATGTAACTACACGATTTTCAGGCATCAGGCTCTCCTTTTCTTTTTAGCTCTGCGAGCCTCTGAGTAGCCTATAGCTAAAGCTTGTTTTGGGTTGCGTACTTTTTTACCAGCACTTGTTTTTAAAGTGCCACGCTTGTATTCACCCATTACCTTTTTAACTTTTTTTGCTACTCGTTTTTTCATTACTTTTTGTCTTTTACCTCAGCTTTTTCATCTGTTTCTTCTAGCTTTTGCAAACTTTCTAAGATTTTTAAAATATGCATAGAATATTTGCCTGGAGCCTCTAAAGCTACCTGTTGAAGTGTACTTGCTTGTTCCTGAGTAATAATGTATTTCATTTGTTTTCCCTTCTATAAAACCTTTTCAATTACTAATTCAGTTACATTAATTTGTGAAGCAGTATCACTCCACTGTAGCTGAATGTTAATTGTTTGATTTATACTTGCATCTAACACGTCAAAATTAGTATTTGTTGAACCACCACCTTTCCAAACAGTTCCATTTAAATATTTAAACTCAAAAGTGGAAAAAGTAGAAGTGCTGATATCTGAAACATTGTCAAATCTTACTAACAATTCAGCACTATAGTAACTATTTGCTGTATCAATGGTATAGGTACCACTAAAAAAAACAGCAGAATTTAACAAACCAATTACTGATAAAGTACTTGAACCAAACCAGTTACCTTGCCCTGAAAACGTAATACGATAGGTACTTCCTAATTCAAGTGTGTTAGCTGGTATTACCAAGGTTCCTATTCCTGAAGGAGTTATGCTTGTTGCTGTTGTTGTATTATTTACAATTTCAGTTTGTCCAGCAGGGTAGGTATAAATGCCACCTAAAGGCGTTTTCCAAACAGAGCCATTGTAATATTCAATTTGATTGCTTTGTGTATCAAAAACCTGTAGCCCTGTTGCTGGTGCAGTTATCCCATCTTTTTGTATAGTCGTAAGTCTTGGTAACAAAAAGCCTCTGTCAGTCCCATTAATGGTCAATGCAGAACTGTTTTGTGTAGTTCCCTGCCTAATAACAGTAGGACCTGAAATAGTAGTTTGTGAGTTACTAATTCTAAATTCAGGGGCAGCAGCTCCATTTTGTTTAATCCAAAACTCAGGGTTTACGCTAGGTCTACAGGCAATCTCCCAAGCAGTTAAGTTTGTGCTTTCTAGTGAAAGTTTTGCAAATTCATTATTAGACCCTTTAATTTTAAATTCTGCACCATCTGAAAGCAAAGTAGGGTCGTTTTGTGTAGAAAAAAAGAAAGCTTCTTGAGCAAAAATATTTGTAATGTTAGGAACAGCTATTGTAAATTCATAGTTTGAGTTGCGGTAATTTAAAGCACAAGCTCTAAAAAGATTTGGATCACTAAAAACAATTTCAGAGTTGCCAGACGCTACTGAGGTTAAAGTTAAAGACGTTACAAAGCTACCAAAAGAACCAACATTTAATGATTCAAAAGCTACAGAGTCAGACGTATTTAAACTTTGATTGAATGGATTAATGGCTGAAGGTGCTTGCCATACTGGAGCAGAACCATTACTAACAAGTATTTGTCCGTTACTTCCTATAGGTAAATTTGTTAAATTCCCAGCTTGTCCACTTCCAACTAAAATATCTCCTCCTGAATAGGGTAGCAAAGAAAGTTCTTGTAACGTAACGTTGTAGCCTTGTACATCAGAGCCTATTGTCAATCCTAAATTGCTACGAGCGTTTGTCGTATTATTAGCATCTGTGCCCCCATTTGCTATTGGCAAAACATTCGTAACATCTGTACTTAAATTAACAGGGTCTAACTGTTGCTGTCTTGTTAAAGTCATGCGTTTTCTCCTTGAGGCGGTACATAATTTTTGTAATTTTCCACTACAATATCCAGTTCTGTTTTTTCTTGAGATGTAAGCTCTTCTTCAAATGTAATGACGCAGGCATGCCCTAGACACCGTACAATAAATTTTTTTGTAGGAAATGCTTCTTGAATGACCTGAGCTAGATGTATTTGTTTTCCATTCGAATCAACCATTAATATATTGTCTATGTTAAAAAACCCATTAACAATTTCTCTAGTATAGTGATAATCAATCATTTCAGCCTCCTACAGTACAGTTCTGTAAATCAATTCAATACGATATATGTAAATATTTCCACCTGCTTGGTTACTGTCAAAGTGAAATCCACATTGCATGCTAGCCCCCAGATTAGTGTACAAACCGCTGAGTTCAAAAAAATTAATTAAGTTTTCCTGACCCGTTAAATCATAAACGCTTGTAGTGTCCTGTTCAGCGTAAAAATTGTAGATTTGACCATAAGGTGCATAATTAGAATAAATATCAACATTTTTATTAGGACCAGCAGCCCCAGCTGAAGGCGTATAATAAATTTTTAAACTAATCAAAGTCCCAAAATCGTCAGGTGTATTAAATTCAAGATATTGTGCCCCATTTGAAGGTACAACACTGACTGCATGTTCACCTAACTCACCATTAAAAGTAGCGTTAAAGTCTTTTTGTACAATAATCCCGCCAACTCCATTTGTGTTGTAAACAGCTTGAAAACTATCTGTGGTTTGTAAGGTAATACCATCTGGGTCTAGCCAAGTTAAAGCAGTGCCACTACGTGTATAATGAACTCCTTCAATAGAATAATTAATTCCGTTTAAAACTAAATAAAATGATGCGTCACCACTAGGAGTTCCACTTAATGTAAAAGCTGTTTGTCCAGCACTTGAAATAGTGAGTAGTTCTTTTGTTGCTACAGGTATTGTAGCTGTAATGCCATCGTCAACGTATCCTTGGGTGACAAGTTTGTCATTATTCAAAGTCCCTTGGCTTACTGAGGTAAAGCCAGACAATAAATTTAGTTCTGAGGTTGTGATTAAAGGGGACTCAATAATAGACCCTGCACTACTAATCATTACTTTGTCATTCAATAAAGCTGTTGCTGAGTTTGTCCCACCATTTCCAATAGGTAAGGTCCCTGTGACCTCACTTAACAAAGAAACAATACCTCCGCCACTTAACACACCAAGATTTGACCTGACTAATCCATCAGCAAGTCCTGACAATGTTAGCCCTAGGAATTGAGGGCTTGCACTAATTTGTAAGTCTTGATTGATTGCCGAGATACCACTAATTGTTAAATTTGCTTGTGCAAGAATACTTGTTGTACCTCTTTGTATTTGAAATTGATTTAATGCAGGCTCAGTCAATGTAGTAGTGCTTTCTTGCAAGCCATTTGTTGTGGCGTTTACAGCGTACAAAGCAAAAGGGGTAGTGTATGCTCCAGTTACATCAGTTAAATTTGCAAAATCAGAAGTACCAGACGATGCATTTACCTCATTGATAGCCCCAATTAAAGTTTGGTTTGTTGTGGTCAATGATGTGTTCAAAGCATCCCCAAGCAGAACTGGTGTAATTACATTTGAGTCTTTTAATCCTGCAGTTGCTAAATTAATATTTAGAGCAGTTGGGCTTGTAGCTACGTCACCCCCTGTACGCTTCCATCCAATAGAATCATACAATACACTGCCTGTGAATTTGACGTTGTTACCTGCCTGAACAGAAGTTAGAAAATCAGCATTTTCTATAGTGGTTGTCGATGGTAACTGTGATATTTTTTGGTCTGCCATTTTTCTAATCCTCCAAAAGTATGAAACTGCCTGTTTCAAGCAAAAAATTAAAACCTGTTTCTAATTTTAAAACGAAATCACTTGGTACTACACCACTTGGGTCTCCTGATAGTCCAACACCATAATTTAGTGAAAACCCTTCATTTAGAGACGTTCCTAAGTTTAAAGTAGGACCCTGTGAAATGGCCATTAATAAGCCTGTACGCTGGTAAACGTTAAAGTGCCACTTGTATACGCACTAACAGTACATCGGTATGCATAAGCTGGAAAAGCATAGTTGCCATCCTGAGAACTAGTTTGATTATTTAATGAGTCATGATTTAAGGTATTAAAGTTGGTAACTTGTTTATCATTTACATCATCAGGCGTATGCTCAATGTTGTACACTAGATTTGCCCCAGAGCTTAAGAAAACAAACAAACCTATGTCTATGATGCTTCCAGTATTAAAAAGCACCCAGTCAGAGCAACAAAGACCATTTAAGCCTACTGTGATTGAAGCTGCAGTTGCACCTGAAGCAGCTATTGAGCTAACTGTTTTAAAATAGTTTTCAGTTACAACAGAGGTGCCATTACCACCTGCAATAGCCTCAATAATGCCTACGCCTCTTGAATCTGTCCCTGTAATAGTAAATATTACACCAACATCATTACCAGCACTGTCTATCACAATTTTTTGTGCTGCATCAATAGCACTCCAAACGTTGTTTACAATCAAATTTCCGTTTAACGTCACAAAGCCTGCCCCTGTCAGTGTTTGTGTAGTAGCCAAACCTTCTGAGTCTGCTTGTGGCGTAATTTTATTTACAATTCTTGCACCCATTATATTCTCCTAATCTATTGGTCTCATGCCATCAGCATAGTCGGTTCGTTCAAATTCAAATCTTCTGCTTACATCTAAACACAAAGGACAAACTAAAAGATTTGTTTCAGACTCGCGGGAGAGTTGGTTTCTCGTCCACCCAATTTGTGAACACCTGTCACAAGGTCTACGATAATTCCAAAGCTCCCGCCGTCTTTTTGGAGCAACAATAGTCCTCCGTCCACTCAAATTTAAACTGCCTTTGAAACAAACACTTTGTCTACTGTTAGCTGTTTAATGGATGGCAACTGTGTCGTTTTAATAGCCACTACAGGTGCCAATACATCGCTTACTGGCAAGTTTGTTGCATTTGCACTTCCTGCCTGTTGGTTATTCAAAAATACTTGAATAGAGTTGTCTCCATCAAAATAGAACCCTACATCATAGTAGGTATTATCTTGCATTGAAGTGACATCAACAAAAGTAGAAACAGAATTGCTAGTTACAGCAAGTCTTAGTGTTGTATCTCCATTTCTTTTTTCAAAGTATATACCATCTGTTACAGAATCAGTTGCATCAGCAGTGATGACCTGTAGTCCTACTGCACATGCACTAAAAATTGAATCAGACACACGAAATCTTGCTTTAAACCAAACTTCTTTGCCAGACTCCATCAAAAACTGTCCTACTTGTTTTTGAATTTGCGTCAAATCATTTAAGTTGCTGCCAGTAGTTAAAAGTGCTAAACCTCTGTCACCCTGCTCTGCTGTAGCATCGCCTGGTGTTGTTAGGGTCACAATCCAATCACCTGTGTTGTTCACATCTAATGAAAAGAAATCATCAAAAAACGTACTGACTGAGGTGGGGTCGGGCAGAATGAACTGCCCTAGATTTTGAAAAATTTCATTTGTCGCTACCCCATTTGGAAAACGACTTACAGTTGGTTTGTCGTTTGCCATAATCTACGCTCCTGGGTTTCCGTAAAGTGAACGGGCATTGTCCACCCCGACCCCGAAACGCATGTAGGCCACGACCTGTTGGGCCATTTCTTTATTCATCATGTCTTCGCGGAGCCTGCGAGGTTCTCTTTCTTGAAACCTGTATCCAGGAACAGAGGTGCGAATAAAGTAGGCGTCGGGGTCAGTGAGATATTGCCATGTGATTTGGCCTTTGGGCAACATTCCTCTGTTGCGAGCGAATACGTTAATTGCATTATTGCTACTATCGACCTCGAGTTCGGAGTTTAAGATCTTGGTACATCTGACGTTAAGCTGCTGAGGTACAATAATACTTTCAGCGTTAACGTACTGTTTCAAACCGCCTGGCTCTCGAATTTCTGCAATATTGTCCATATCAATAGTCAAACTTGCTTCACTTAAAGAAGAACCAATAGTAGGTCTGTTTGCAAAAGTGCTTTGTCCATCATTGCCTGGCTTTAACAAAGGGTGAATTGTTGAAAAAAGTGTTTCACCATCTGCTGTAGAATAACTTGAAAAACCTTCATTTAGAATGTTTGCTGCTACAATCTCTCTTGTTTGAGCTGCTGAACTACCCATTTCCAATGCTTGATTTAAGATTTTTGAATAGTCACAATCGCTCAAGGTCTCATAAGTCACTGTATATGACAAAGCATATGCAATATTATTTATTTTTGTCTCAGGCCCTTGTACTGGGGAATCTGAAACAGTAGGGGCACCTTCGTTTTTCTCAACTAATGTACGAAAACCACCAATTTCTTGATAGAGTTCAAAAGCTCCATCAGAAGATGCTACGTCACATACTTGTGGTATGACTGTAGGGTATTCATCAAAAGATGAAGTGAAGTTTTTGTAAATAGTTTTTGAAACTAATGCTGGTAATGTACTACGTGTAATTTGTGACATATTATTCTCCTAGATCGATATGGTGCCAACATTATCAACGTAAGTGGAAGCTGCTACGACTACTCGCACATTTGCTTCTCCCCAATTTGATAATGGGTCTTTACCTAAAATACGGAATTGGGTTCCTGTACCAATACTTGCACTGTCGAGTTCCATTTGTGATACTCCAGTGATAGGGTTTGCATCTGCTGTGACTACTAAGTCAGCTAACTTGCCAACCGCATCAGAATTTACAACAGTTGCACCAGAAGTTTGCACAAGAAATTTGTTTCCAAAAAAACTAGCATAAAAAACTGTACCTGCTGTATTCGCTGGAATTGAGCTAAGAAATGAACCAGTACTATCTGTAAATCCTTGAGCTACTCCGATTTGCTCAACTGAAGCACCAGCATTTCCTCTAGCTGCTGTACCATCAGTCAACAAAATAATATCATCTCCTATACCTATTGAAGTGGGGTTAGCACCATCAACAGGAAGAGAGTTTAAAACGCATCTTACTCCATCATTGCTGTAGAGTTGAAATCCTCGTGGAAAATTTGGATTTGCCATTTTTTTCTCCTTAAGTTATATTTTTTTCTGCCATTTCTCTTTCAGACATACCATAAGTAGAAGATTTTCTAGGGTTTTGAATTTTGTTCAAACTAGCATTTCTTTTTGCTTGAGCTATTTCTTTACTAGCAACAAGCAGGGTATGTCCGTCTCTTGTCACCATGCCGTTTGGATTACTACCCTGACCTGGCAACAAATTGTTGTAGATTAGTTCGTAGTCTTTTACCCACGCTTGCTTACAGTATTGATATCCCCATTGCAAAAACTTAGGTATATCTTGTTCAGAAGCCCAATATGCTTCTAAATCTGGTATTGTGAACTCAAGACTAGAAAATCCATATCCTAAATTACGCTGTAAAGGATTGCGAAAAACTGGTGGAGCTATCTCCTCAGCTTGAAGTTCTATGTTTTCCGTCTCAGCTTCAACAAGACGAGGTGAAGTTTTATCGTCATCTTCACTTTGACGTTCTTCTATAATAATAGCATTTTTTTCGTCAATTTCAATGTTTTCCTTTTTTTTTGCTGGTTTTCTACCTCTTTTAGTTGCCATGTTGTTCTCCCTTTATTTTAAAGTTTCTATTATTTTCTTTTTTAAAGCTTGTCTGTCGTGTCTTAAGTGTGGGTACATCTTTTTTGCTACCTCAAAATCTTCTGCTGACACTCTAATTTCCCTTTGTGACCCAGCAGGTGTGTTGGTTACTCCTGCTGTTGGAGCTGTTTTTTTAAGGTGGTTTTTTCTAAAGTTTAGATTAGTTTGTCTAGCAACCTCATCTAAAATTTCTTTATTAGACCATCCTGAATACTTTTTATCGTTCATTAACTCAACAGATAATCCTCTAGCATACCTTGATTTAATCTTGCCGGGGTCTAATTCTTCGTTGTCGTACCAAGGATTTGCAGATTTAAAGTATTCTGTTTTTTTAGATGGGTCATCTAAATCATCATGGTAAGCAGAGGCACCTTGATTTAATTGCATAAGTTCAAGGTTGTACTTTTGAACAGCTTCATAGTCTCCTTCTTCGTAAGCCTGTCTTTGTTTCTCTGAAATGTCTTGAAACTTTCTGTTTGTCTCATTCTCAACTTCTCTAGAGCTTCTTTTCCTTTCAGCCATGGACAACTCACTAAATTTGTCTTTAAGGTCTTGCAGTTGTGCTTCTAAATCTTTGTTTTTATCGATTAATTGGTGGATACGTTTTTGTGACCTAGGTATTTTTTTTTGTTTTTCTTGTGGCTCTTCTTCTGTTTCTTCAACTTCTTCAGTAGTGTCCTGTAAATCAGCTTCTTCAATATCTTCAACATCATCTAAATCTTCAATTAAAACTATTTCATCGTCAGTTTCTTCTAGCTCTAATGCTTCACTCATTGATATGGTCCTCCAAAATAAATTCTGATTTAGTTAATTCATCTGAAGTTGGCTCAAACTCTAGGCAGTTGACATCACGATCATACATTAACAAAAACTCTCTGCCATATCTTTTCATACTTGCAAAGACATTTCTGCCAAACAAAACATAGTCACCTTTTTTAAATTTAGTTACTTTTTCACCTACAGCAATTACTTCCCCTTCAAAACATTCCATACTTCCGTTTCTTGTTGCTTCTTCTGTTAAAATAATGCCTGATTTTGTTTTTGTTTCTACTTTTTGCTTAACAATAATTAAATTGTCTAATGCTCTAATTGCTTTCAAACTATTCTCCCTTTTTTTCGTAAAATTGATTAAATGTTTCAATAATGTTGCCTAATTCGTCAAAGCCTCCTTTCTTTTCTTGTACTTTTGCAACATTTACTTTACTGTCTAATCTTTGACTTGTAATTTCATTTTGCAATTCAATCCGCCTTGCAATAATAAAATCTACAAATTTTTTAGTCATAGGGTCTGAAAGCCATAAACGCCATTTCTCAAAGTCACGAAAAATACTAAAGGCATCAACACTACTGATAATCTCTGCAACGTCTTTTAATTCTATTGGCTTCATTGATTAAGTTGCTGCTCTAATCCTTGTTGTTGCTCCATTAATTGTTGCTCTTTGTTTTGTAACTGTTGTAATTGTTGTTGTTCTTGAGCTTGTTGCTGAATATCCATAATTTGACTCAAAACATCAATATCTGATTGATTAATCATGTTTGCTTCTAGTCGTCTTTGCATTACGAGCTTTTGTGCATCCGCATCTGTTGCTAAAAATGGGTTTTTTTCTACCACGCTAGCTAAATACTCTGCTTTTCTTGCTATTTCGCCTTGAGAGATAATAGAAGGGTCTGATACAGGTACTATGTCTAAGGGTGCCTTGTAATCATCTATACTAATTAGCATAGTCTCTATATTGTCACCTGATATCACGTCAATGTATTCAGTTTGGTCTAAAAATATAGAGTTTAAATCATACATCTTTTTTAACTCTTCTTTAAAGCTTCTGTGTATACCTTTTTGTATCATCGTAAACACTTTAGCTCCCTCTTCCTGAGCGATTGTAGAGCTAGTAGCTGTAGTGTCGCTGCGAGGCATACCACCGCTGAATATTTCAGTTACAGTGGTCAACCTATCAACCTGTCCTTGCATAAAACTAAGTAGGTTTAATAATACTTGTGAGGGAGGGCTAAATTCTAGTGGCAATATTGCCTTTCTAATATCGTCACTTCTAACACTTACTTGTTTAAATTGTCCCATAGAAAAGTGCTGATCGCCTCTATTCATTTGGCTGCCTTTTAACACCCAGCCACCTTTCATATTGTTCGCTGTAGCAGCGTCTAGCATTTGGTTTATGCTAGTATTCATGGTAGCGGTAATGCCTAACAAAAGACTTCCAAAACCATAGCCAAAGATACTATCAGGATTAGAAATAAAGGTGTAGTTTGTAAAGTAGTTTAGTGGTTGGTCTGCGTCAGGGTCAGGATTTGTTCTATCAATAATTCGTAAGATTTTTCTGCTGTCTTTGTCTATTGTTACAATAAATGGTCTTCTAATCTCATCATCACCAATAAACAGATATGTATGACACTCATACACCAAACGAGGAGTTGTATAGTCTACATCGGCAGGTTGATCTTGTCCTGCTGCATGTTTGTTTTGCTCAGTAGTGGAATCAATTTCTAGCTCACTTGTACTGCCTTCTGTAATGTCAGGGCAATCAACAAATATGCCCTGTTTTGCTTTAAGCTTAATTTCATTTACACTCATCTCTAATACTTGTGTGTAACGCATTGAGTCTGTAAGTGATTTTGTATAATAGTTAATAATAAAGTTTTGAGGCAATACAGGGACACTCATTACTTTGTTTAGATTTGAGTCCCAATATGTCTTTCTAAAAGCATACCCATCTCTGGCGTTCATGATTAAAGATTTGCCAAAACCATCAAAAAAGTCTGGCATTGTCATTAACTGCCAATTCATGTGAGTTTTGACACGTTTTGCTTTTTGCATTGAGTCATTTGTATTGTCAACAGGTAAAACGTTTATGATTTTGTTGTCTGCTGGAAATAGATTAATCCCCGCTCTAGCCCAGAAGTTAGTACAGGCTGCTGTAATTGTGGGTAAAAGTACATTGGCGGCACCCTGCCAAGGAGAATCTTTTTTCTTGTATTGCATATTGTACAAGGAATTGTATTCATTTCTAGTTTGCTCTAGGGTATATAGACTACCCTTGTCATTCTCAATCCCTTCTAAAACCTCTTCAGCTAGATTATCTAACTCAGCATCAGACAAGCTCTCTGCAATGTTTACAAATAGCTCTGACTCAGGATTTTCAGGTATATCTGCTGGCTTGTAACTTGCCATTATTTACCTAAGAATTTATTGGCAAGTTTTTTTGCCTCAACCATTGACTTAGCAATAGCTTTTTGTTTGCTACTATAGCCTTCTAAATTACAAACAATAAAACCATTCATTACTTTTTCAATAGATATGGTTTTTTTTGCTGGTTTACGCATAGCACGCTCATCAGTTGTAATCTCTAAGCCTTCTAGTTCCATTAATGACATTAGTATCCCTTTTTCCCAAGAATTAAACAAATCCCCATTCGTTTAATTATATATTATACTATTTTTACCTAATAAAAAAGTCAATAACCTGTTCTTACGTCTGCATCTGCCCTGTAATCATCATAATACACTTCATTTCTGTCTTCGGGGTGAATATATTGAGTATCTTCAATCATAATCCTATACAAGTTTTCACACTGGTCGTCATTTTTTTTGTCTGGCAAGCCTGTTTTTTTGTCTCGTACCCAATTTAAACACTGCTGAATAGCTCGTACACAATCTTCAAAGAAAAACAAAGCAGGCATACCATTAATGGTTTTTAAATAGCTATTAATTGCTATAATGCCATCCTCTTTTTCTTTTGACGACTCTTTTAAATACAAATTGTGTCTATTTAGTACTTCATCTATTTTATTCCACGTAGTATTAGCTTCATTTTTATTTGATTTTGCTAAATAATCGCAAATTACAAAATCGTTTGTTCTTAAGTTGTATTTTTGTATTTTTTTAATGATACCTCTTCCAATTTCTGTACCATCGCCTTTAATTTGTTCAGAAAAAATAACATATTTTAAATTCTTTTCGTCTGTTGCAACGTAGGTAATATCGTGAGGTTTGGCTACACCTATATCAATGGCTATATCTACAATCCAGTTGCTTGGTATTTCAAATCTAGGAATTATGTTTTTCTCTTTGTCTATTTTTAGAACTAGTGATGACATGTGTACAGGTATACCATCAACTCTAGCCTCTCTCTCTTCTTCAGATAGATTGTTCTCAAAATCCTTAATACCCTCTGCATCCAGTCCATAACCTTCATTGACCCACATCGATCCGTGTATATATACAACTGATCTATCTACCTTGCCTTTATCGTCAACCTTATTGATAATTTGTTCGGTAATCCAACCCTCATTTAACAAGGTACACCCCAAAAAAGTTACACCTTTTTGTGCTACCAAACCCCTACTGTTAGCGACATAAATATCACGTGGTGGTGGCTCGTCATACAAGCATAGGTGCATAGTGCTACCCTCGTGTTTTCTTACATCTTGCTCAGTAGACATGAACTGTATTTGAGAACCTGTTAGTGTATCTGTAAATTCGTGTTTAACACCTTGATTATTTTTTCTAGTATCAACTGACCAACTAGTAGGCAATAGCTCTTCTATGCCTTTTTCAACTAGCATTTTAATGTGAGTCTCCCAAGCTTGACCTATCCACCTTATTTTAATGGGTGGTGTCCAACCTCTTACATCCCACAAATGTGTGCCTACTTCCTCATATTTTTCCCAAGGCCAATGCCCACGTAAAAAACCCAAAGCCACACAGCTTTCTGCAAGGGTTTTACCAATTTGGTTACCACCAGCTAAGAGAATAATTCTTTTTGATGGGTCTTCAATGGCCTTGAAAGCTTTTTTTTGAACAGGATTTGGCTCCCACTTGCCGTGCTTACCCAAGTACCCTTTATCCTCGTGTCCAAAGAACATAATTTTGTTTGCTTGCTCATACGCAAGGATTTCAGCATTAAGAGTGGACTGTTGCTTATCAAGATGCTCTTTTTCCCTTTTTAAAGCTTCTAATTGCTCATATTTTGCTAAAAGAAGCTCTTGCTTTTCTGCTTTTGTTAAGTTGTCGTAGTTACTTGTTGTACTTTCCACTCTTCCCCATATTCTTCTTTTGCTTTTTCCCCATTTTCATAGCGTCTTTGTTAAGTTTTAAACGGTAAATTCCTGAATGTGCCATTTTTCCCACTCCCTATCATATTGTGTAACATAGGCCATTGCAATAATAAGCCCTATTGAAATAATAATACTTAAGATTATTAAAGTAAAGTTTACTTTGTCTCTTGATCTTAAATCATCTTCTACTTGTTTTAAGTCTTTAAAAGACATTTTGCAATGTAAGTTGGATGCACTGGTTGCCCACAGTCTTTGCAATAATATTCATATTGTTTGCCTTTTACTTCAAAAACATATTTGCTTTTGTTTAGATTCATAGTTTTGCAATTTAGACAGCCAAGCTCTATGACTTGGCCATCTATTACGTGCCTACCAAAAAATCTTTTTTGTTTTTTGTGATGCTCGATTATCCATCTACTCCTGGACAACTCATTGCATTTAACAGTGGTCATACCACTATTATAACATTAACTCACTCTAGGTAATTCATTGATTTTGCTAGTGTCTACCTCATACGCTCTATCAGACACCCCATTCTTGTAATCTACCCAAGCTTTTAAAATATACTCTATTTTGTGCATTGTTTGATTGTGCGTTCTTAAAGTTTTGTTAGCTATTTTTTCACAAAAACGTTGCACAAATGCAAAACAATCCTCTTCCTCACTTTTTCTCATTAGTTGAATAATAAACGATTGTGCTTTGTTCTTATCTACACGTGAGGTAATAATATAAACAAACAACGCTATGTGAAAATTAAAGTTGCAGTTTTTACGCTTATAACCCTTTTTAACAAACTTCATTCCCTCGTCAAACTCTGCTTTGTTTTGCTTGTAATACTCCACTATAGTACCATTTACAACACTACGTTTTGTAATATCACTAGACTTTGTATTAGTGTAAATATACGTCATTTTAACTGCATTGTGTAAATCTCTAGTATTAAATCCCTCTAACGCAAAATAATCACGTAAGCCTCTAGTTCTACCAGTATCTATAAAACTTCTAACATTATCAGGAACGCCTAACACTACGTCCATATTTACTAATAAATTATTATTTACAATAATTTGTAACCTATGCTGGCCACTCATTAAAAAACCCTCTTCATCAATTAAAATAGGGTCATGCTGATAATGCAATTCTTTACCAATTTTTTTTATATTATGCTTGCTTTGCATCCTATTTCTACTATTGCGTTGCGTCAATAAATAATTTGCAGTGCCAGCATCCATAGGACAAACTAACTTTACACGTCCCTCAAATTCTGTTTTTGTACCCTCAAAATAAGGTAAGTGTATGCCCATATAGTCATACCTTTCTACATTTGGTTGTGGATACTCTAAATTAACAACATCTACCTTAACCTTTTCAGGCTTTTTCTTTAACAAATCTAACATATTTTGCTCCTTGTAACTAAATTTGTTCACATAGTACAAGACTATTGCAAAATTAACAATTAAGATTTATCGATGTATATTTATTACCATTTAGCTTTGTTAGCCCAATAAGCTGCTGACATTTTGCCTTTAGCTATATTTTTTGCATGTCGAGCTTTAAAGCTTTTGCGTCTAGCTTTTTCACTAGCGGTTTTAGGGTTTGCACCTGCACCACTTACACCTTGCTGGCCAAAACGTATGGTTTTTACCTTATCGCCTTCCTTTGCCACCACTACATGACTTTTTGTAGGATGGCTAGGTGTACGTTTAGGTTTATTTACTCCACTAACACCAACACGCTTTAATAACTTTTTTATATCTCGCATAAAGTAATTATAGCATTTTAAAGGGGTCGATTTCGACCTGTTTAAATTAATCTAAGTAACAATTCGTACATATAAATTGATTTAACTTATCGCTATCCATAACCACACACGTCTTATCAATACTCACCAAACTCTTATATTTATACTCACTACCAGTAATCCCATTCTCTACTTTGTCTAACCACTCTTTAGCCACTATAAACTCAGTACCTGCATCATACAACTTACCAAAAAAGTTGTTTTTTATATTCATCTTGTAATACAACATTTTATTCCCCATGTTTCACCTCTAATATTTTTTTTACACATACTAGCATAAAAAATATATTAACGCATTTTAATTAACATTCAACTCACCATCTATTACATTGCTAATTAAACCATCTGCATCCTCTATATGCACCCTATAATACCTGCTACCCCTACCCTGCTTATCTATATAAACATACCCATAAAATCCTATTATACCCTCATTATATGTAGGAGTACCCCACTGCACCGCATACTCATATTGAGTGTCACCTATCTTTACCCTAAGCTCATATATCTCTGCATCAGCCTTTTCAAACTCAACAGTACCATCAATTTTATATATTACAGATATATCTGTATCACCATAATACTTAACATTATAATTAAAATTACTTATCTTAGGTGCTTGCGTTTTTACCTGCTCAGTACATCCTGACAAACTAAAAACCATTAACATTAATAATATTACTTTTTTCATAAAAAAGGAGAGGCGGAACATTAGGGATACCGCCATACCCGCCAGTACTCAGCTTTATTGCTTTTCCTTTATTACAATAGCTCTTAAAAGTAACGCTTGTAGGGTTTTTAAGAGAAATTATAACCTAATAATCAATAATTAGATTATTACATAGGATTGATTCATCACATCATCATACCACATATTATTTATTAATCAAGTACTTATTTAGTAATGTAAGGGGCTTATTTATATTAAAAAAAAGGCGTTTGTTTTTTTGTAAAGTTTTTATGATGGAGACTTAGACTAAGCATCCCCCTCCCCCCCCTAAAAAATATACAGGGTCTTGCATTATATGTGGATGCAACAGAGAATTTGGGTATATCTAGTATTGACTAGGGGGTGATTTTGTGTTAGCTAGGATTGAACATAATGGGGGTTATGTTCAGTGGCTACCCTAGGGCTTCACGGAGTTTGTTGATCTCTGCACGAATGGCCTCTGACTCATCATCAATGGTCTGGCTTTTTGCTCTAACATCAAACACACGCTGAATTTGTCGCTCGTGGGACAAATCTTTACTTTCTGATAGTTTACTCACTTTATCTGCAAAAATGCCAGCAGAGACGCTTTTATCGCGCAATGACGCCTTTTCTAAGTCATCATCGGTTATAGAGTCTAACACTTTGTGACTTATTAGATTGAATTTTGCCCTCAACTGACCAATTAACCGCTCGCTCAGTTCGAGCTCTCCATCTGTTAATACACTAGACTCACTACAGTATCTATGACACGTACCAACACTGACACCTGTTGATTTTGATATATCTCTATAACTCATTCCAGCCTGACGTAGACTTTTTATGAATGATTTTCTATCACTGGAATAGTGTTTTCTAGCATAGTTTTTAGTAGGTAGTTTTTTGTTGTTCAGTTTTTCAACAATTTCAATATAATTGATGTCTGGATCATTTAAATGATTTAATTCATTATTAGTCATATTTCGATTATAGCGCATTATGTATATATATAGGTATATATATAGGGTTTGAGTGATGCAATGCGTTATAGGGGTATATAGTCATTTCTCACTGTCCC
>JABAOC010001283.1_pt2 | contig 19643 bp, 20 predicted proteins | sample 7062161 | NCBI WGS metagenome assembly JABAOC01 (sample SAMN14538625, study PRJNA623070) | marine sediment metagenome | biome: marine biome [ENVO:00000428]; feature: marine pelagic biome [ENVO:01000023]; material: deep marine sediment [ENVO:00002113] | place: India: Gulf of Khambhat ... | reverse complement strand
GCCGCCAGCAGGCCCAACGCGTGGGCGTGGGGAGAATGGAGATGGACTATTTTAATAGAGTTTTTTCTTATTATCTTTCTTAATTTGCATACTGCCCCAAGATCCCATTCCCCGCGCATGTTGACGGGGAAGACTTTTAATCCTGCATCTTTCGCTCTTTCTGCCAGAGGGCTTTGAGGAGGGCAGGCAATTATGTTATGGTAGTCTCCTAGCTTCTGGGCAAGATAGAGAACTTGCTGCTGGCCACCCCTCCAGGTTTTTGCTGAATCGATATGTAATACAGTATTCAATCTTTTTACGCCAAAGCTTTACTTAAGATTTTCCTTATTTGCCTGCCGATTGTTTCCGAAGTGAAGTTTTCCTGTATTGATCTATATCCGTTTCTGGCTATTTTCTCCCGTAATCGTTCATTATTTTTCAATAGCATAATTGCCTCAGCCAGGGATTCAGCATTTGCCGCTTCGCAAAGGAAGATATCTTCTTTATCCACAAAATACTCTGTGATTGCCGGGGTTCTTCCGGTAATCACGGGTTTTTCCAGAGATAAACATTGAAAAACTTTGTTCGGAACTATGCGGAACGCTTTCTCCGTATCACCGAATATTCCCAGACAGACGTCTGCATAGGAGACTGCTTCCAGTAACTCCTTGAAAGGAATCCAGTCCCGCAGAATCATATTTCTTAATCCCAGTTCTTCGACCAACCTTCTAATCATAGGAAAAGTCTGTCCTGAGCCTATCAATTCGAAGCGAACGGACGTATCTCTCTTCTCCACTATTCTGGCGGCCTGCACAATATGCTCTATTCCCTGCAGGGGAAGGAAGGAACCGTAAAACTGAACGAGGAAATAACTTTTTCTTCTATTCTTCTCTTCCTTCTCCATTCGGGAGGGAGAAAAAATTCGGTCGGGTACCCCCACCGGAACCCTTTCAAATTTACCCTTCTTTATGCCGAACTCTCTGGCGTAATAGTCCGCATGAGCCAGAGTATCGGTGAGAATTATATCTGCAAGTCTAAAAGACCATTTATCTATTCTGAAATTATGCTTTGCCTGCAGAGAATATGGCGTCACCTTCTTCTGGTCGACTACTTTGGTTTCGTAGCGGGAGACAAAAGGGTCAAAAACTACAGGCTTATTGGTCAGGAGTCCAATGAGCTTGGCCAGGGGAACATCTTTGTGTCGAAAAGCGGGAACAAAAATGAAATCGTATTTTACAGGAAAAAATCTAAGCTGCCGAAAAAAAAGTATGGGATATCTGAGCCAGAATTTAAATTTCGATTTTGTGCGGCATTCTACCACTTCCACGCCGTTCTTTATCAGACCTTCCTTGATAATTACATTCCGTATATACCCGGGATTGTAACCTCCAAAAAAGCAGACTCTCATCGTCCTTCCTCAAAAAAGGGGACAGGCTACTTTTTCTAAAAAAGAGGATCGTCAGTTTTGGGCGCCGCACGGTGAAAGGAAAAAAAGTACCTGTCCCCTTTTTTCCCATCACAGAAGATTCGTGAATTCTTTTTCTAACCTGTCCACAAGATTCGACCATGTATATTCTTGAATTTTTCTATAACCTTTCTCTCTTATCCGTTCTCTCAGGTCTCTGTCTTCGATTAATCTCTTTATCCTCTGGGCAATCAGAAAGGGACATCTTAAATGAAAAACCAGAGCCGTCTCCCCGTCCACAGCAAAATCCCTGGTCCCGGAAGGCGAGCAGACAACGGGAACTTTACAAGCCATTGCTTCCGCACAAGGATTGCTCCATCCCGCTCTCTTCTCCGCGCTAACGAAAATATCTGCTTGCGAATAAAGCTGGGCCATTCTCTCCTGAGGGATAGACGTGTAGAAGGTAACGGGGACTCTGCTGTGAACCATCTGGCGGGCGTCTCGTCTGGGACTGCCTACGGGAGTATCAAATAGCATTAGCCTTAGCGAAGGATATCTCCCGTACAATAGCTCAGTCGCCTTGATTGCCTTCTGGATTCCTTTCCTCTTCTTGTATATTCTCCCGTAACAGAGGATTCTTATCTGGCGGCTGTCCTTGTTTTCCTCTTCGGGACGGAACAGCTCGGCATTTATCCCGCCAATTCCTTCGATGCATTCCCTTCGATACTTTCTTCTTACCATCTCGCATATTCCGGTAGAGTTGCCCATAACGAGAAATTCCTTAGTTTTGCATACTTTTCTATTATTCTTGTGCTCGCGCAGGCAATAGAAGATTTTTTTCCGGGCATTGGCTCTTTCCAAATAATCGAGAACCGAGTAGTCGCTGGATATGGCAATGTCATTTTCTTCTAAAGTTACCTGTCTTAAAGGTCTTGTCTCGCCGAAAAACTCCAGCCAGACGGGAGGAGTTCCGTTTGTGTGGTATATCTTGAAAGAGTGGCCTCTTTTTACAAAATTGTTGCCTATTTCAATATACCTTCTCACCCCACCAAAAACCTCAACATGGGGAAGTATAGCGGCTATTCTCAATCGATTCTCTCCCTCGACAGCAGCCAGAGTTTCAGATATTTCATAAACACGTAGAAGCTCCCGATAATGCAAACAATAAACCCATATATGCCGTCCAGAAAACCTTTCTTTATCAGGTACATATTGATAAACTTGACCGGCGGCCGAAAAAGCAAATCGAATGTTGTCCCTTTCTTACCTTTTGTAAACATTTCCCCGGCAGAGAGGGAAGTGAACTTATCAATTTTGCTTAAATGGTCGGATAAGTTTTTATATGAATAATGGTCCAGGCAGGACTTAAGGCGGCCTTTCCTGCCTTCTACCAGTACAGATTCATGCACCATCCTTTCGTTAAATTTCCCTTTTTCTCTCAGAAACAGGCGTAACTTATAGTCGGGATACCATCCACAATGCTTGATCCATTTTCCCAGATAGTGACTTCTTCTCGCTATATAGTAACCATTGAACGGTGGAGACGGGGAATTGAGGATGTTGATGATTTCTTCCTTCAATTCTGGCGTAACGCGTTCGTCAGCATCTATACTTAATACCCAGTCGTTGCTTGCTTTTCCCAAGGCTAAGTTCTTTTGCTGAGAAAAGTCGGTCCATCTGTTCCGGAATACCCGGGGGGTGAATTCTCGGGCTATCTCCACAGTCCTATCACTACTGAAAGCGTCAACAATTACAATCTCGTCAGACCACTTGACGTTTTCCAGACAGTCTCCAATATTTTCTTCTTCGTTGTAGGTAATGATAATTACTGAAAGTCTGTTCATCGTTATTTCCGATCCTGGCGGGCGACCACAGAGTGTCGCCCCTACAATGCAGAGCTATCGCTCTGCTGCCACAAATTGTAGCCGCAAAGCGCAAGCTTTGCTTCCACGTAGGGGACGGACTCCGTGCCGTCCCTCTCTTTTTGGGCGACCATCCCGATTCATCGGGATTGCCCTGCGATTCTGGATAAATTATCCGAAAAATTTCCAGTATATCCTGTGCCCCCAGTGGAAACGTGAGCACTGGCGAATATATTTTTGGGTATTAGCTTTTATTAATTTATTTCCCTTAAAATAGGAAAGGAAGAATCTGAGTTTGTCCCTATCGGTTATCTCGGCTCTCCATTTTTCGCAGGACCTGTTGAGACGAGCCAGGTTCTTGATTCTTGCTCTCAGTGAAATATTCTCCCTAATCCTCGAACAATCGAAGTCCAGAAGGTACACTTTAATTCTCTTCCCTTCGTTCCTCACCAATATGTTCTTAATATTCAAGTCCCCGTGGTATATTCCCGCGGCGTGCATTTTTTTAATGGCTTCTGCCAGGGAAGGAATTATTTTTCTCTTTGCAGATATCTTTTCCTCTCTCGTTCTCCGGTTAAGCCCCTTCAAATATTCCAACAAATTACTACCATCAGGAATCTCTTTATATGCTATCTCTCCCCTATAGAATGGGCCAAAAATCTTATCCACTCTGGCAGCAAGTACCTCGGGGACAGGGACGCCCCTTGGGGACGCCTTTTCCAGGACCACCAGCTCCCGAAACGGCCGGGAACTTCCCCATAAGATGTCTCTTGTTATCTTGCGTAACAATCCTCCGTGCTCATAATGTTTTATGATCATTCTTTCATCAGAGCCCTTGATGGGAATGCAGGGGATTACGTTTCTGCCTTTGAGTAAACTGACTCCCGGAGACAATCCTCGTTCGTTTACTTTTCGCAAGAGAGTAGCTTTTTGACTTAATATCGGGTCTTTATATTTACTTTTTACGAATATGGTACTCTTGCCTATTACTACCTTCTCAAACTGTGGTGGAATCTCCCTGTTCAACTTCCTTCTTAACCTCTTTTGATGGCCAGNNTCCACGGTAATCGCTTTCATACAGTTCAGTTCTTTGCAGACTATCCGCGAACAAGGACTGCACGGCAGGTCTTTCTTTATTACCGTATGATCCCTGCCCCAGGGACGGCTCCGTTGCGGGTCGGCAGGGCCAAATAGAGCAATTACCCGAGTACCGCTGGCAGCAGCCACGTGCATAGGACCTGTATCGTTAGCCACGAATAACTTGCACCTGCGGGAGAGCGCAGCCAATTCCTTGATACCTGTATTCGCTATTATCGCTTTTTCTCTCATCAAATTCACTACTTTTCCTACAATCTTATCTTCTCCCGGTCCCTGGAAAACAATAACTTTTGCCCTGAACTCCTCGGTCATTTTATCGGATAGCTCGGCGTATCTTGACTCCGGCCACCGCTTGGATTGCTTGAACGCTCCGGGATTGATACCGATCAATAATTCTCCCAGGTTAACTCCCCTTTTCTCCAAAAAGCTGTCGGCCCAATCGTTTGCTTGCGGGCTTGACGGCAAGTAGGGTTCCTTTCTCGCAGGTTCCACTCCCAGAGAAAAGACAATATTCAGGAACATATCTACGGCGTGAAGGGAAACTTTGGGAGGCTTCACTATTCTGGTCAGGAGTAGATTTCTCAGTGAATGACCATAACCAATTCGCTCGGGAATTCTACTTAAATAGACGAAAAAAGCAGCCTTGTAGGAACGTGGCTGCATAACTATGCCCGTGTCAAAATTTCTATCCCTTAATGAGCGAATAAATCTAATCTTTCCTTTCAGGCTTTTTTCCTTGCCTTTTTCATCATAAATAATCGTCTCATCAAAATCTGGATTGCCATCAAATATTTCCTTCACCCAGGGATTAATCAGAAGGCTTATATGAGAATCGGGAAATCCTTTTCTCAAGGCAGATAAGGCCGGGGTCATAAATAGCGAATCTCCAATCCAATTTACACCCTTAACTAAAATTTTGGCCATTTCCCAAACCCTTTCCTATCTTTAAAGCAAAACTTCTCTCTGTCATTACTTACGTTCAAAAGATAGTTTGTGAAGATGAACAAACTATCTTTTAAATCCTTATCTTTTTAAAGAAAGGGAGTAGAAGATTCCGCCGTCTCTGCTTCCTCTTCCTTCTTAGGCTTGGCTTTCCACCGGTTGTGAAACCACCACCAATGCGTGGGATACCGCCGCACGAACTCTTCTATCACCTTGGTAATTTTAGCGGTAACGATGAGAATATCCTTATCCTGATTACCTGTTATCTCAAATTCGACCGGGGGACCGATGATCACTTTATGTCTATCTACCCCCTGCCGCACGTTGAATATGGGAACTACCGGTGCACCTGTCCTTAAGGCCATGACTGCAGGTCCCACAACAGTTCCTGCGGGACGGCCAAAAAATTCGACAAATACTCCGCCTTTTGCCTTGTTCTGATCGGCAAATAGAGCAAGTATCTTGTTCTGACGCAAAGCGCCCAGAGACCTACGCACAGCCGTAGACCGGGGATAAGCGGGTATGGAATCGTATCCTAACCTGTCTCTCCACTTCTGGAAGTACGTTTCCACTCTTGATTCATCTGCCGGCCTCACGATCAATGCATATGGATACCCGCGGGAGGTAAGTCCTGTTCCCATCAGCGTAAAATTGCCAAAGTGAGCGCAAAGTCCTATTGCCCCTTTCCCCTCCGACAGAGCCCGCTGCAAATTTTCTTCTCCCTCCAGGACAAACTTTTCTCTTAGATGTTTCAGGTGTGAAGAGTTCCGGAAAGCATAAACCATTGCCGAAATCAGCTCACAAAAACTCTGGGCAACCTCCAGAAGGCAGGCACGATAAATATATACGATTTCTTCCCTGCTCTTCTCCTTACCTAAACTCAAAGTGAGGTTTTCCAGGGCTGTCTTTCGGTACTTTCTGGTAAACGGGCGAGAGATGACTTCCAAATAGCGGGCAACAGAGGGAAATGTCTTTGCCGGCATAAACATAAATAACGCGCGCATAATTGAAAACGTAATCCAGGATGCGTCGAGTTCAAATCTCTTTTTCCATTTACTTTTTTTCTTTTTCTTCTTTTTCATCTATTCTGATCCTTTACTCGGTCATGAATGAGCAGATTTCTTACTAATTTGGCGCTCTTTTCGGCAGATCCCTTATTAGCCTCGATTATTTCCCGGGCAGTCTTTCCCATTCTCTTCAATTCTTCCGGATGCGATAACAGTTCGAGAATATTATCAAGCAGTTCCCTTTTATTGGATACCACTCTCCCCGCTTGGCGCAAGACAAAGGAGCGAGCTATCTCCCCAAAATTGTCCATATAAGGGCCGAACAGGACCCCTTTCCCCAAACTGGCCGGCTCGAGAATATTGTGCCCTCCCACAGGAACCAGGCTTCCGCCCACAAAGACGATCGTTGCCAGAGCATAGAAACGAGTAAGCTCGCCGATGGTGTCCAGAAGAACTATCTGATTTAAACCGTCCCCTCGAAAGGGAGAAGAAAGTCTTGACCTTCGGGAGAATTTTAGATTCTTGCTATTTAGCAACTTCTCCACTTCTCCTATTCTCTGCAGGTGCCGGGGGGCAAGAATCAGTACTAAATGAGGATAAGACTTTCTAATTTCTCTATAGACATCGACGATCACCTCTTCCTCTCCTCTATGCGTGCTACCGGCAACAAAAACTACCCCCGATTTCAGCGGGGGACTCCGGAATTCTTGGGAGTCCTCTTGAAAGGGAGGGATGTTCGTCTCCACGTCAAACTTTAGGTTCCCCGTCACGGTGACTTGAGACGGATTAGCCCCCAACGAAACGATTCTCTGTGCGTCTATCTGGCTCTGCATAACAAATGCGTCGATATTTTTTAGAACTCTCCTCATCAAGAACTTAACCATTCTGTACCTTCTGAAAGATTTGGCGGAAATTCTGCCATTGGTTACGATTACGGGAATTGCTCTTTTTTTTGCCTCTCTTATGAAATTAGGCCAGAGCTCCGTTTCCGTTATAATAAATATTTCCGGCCCGATTCTATCCAGAACTCTTCCCGCCACGCACGAGAAATCGACAGGAAAATAGATGAACGCCCGGGCATCGGGAACTATCCTTCTCGCCGTAGCCTGGCCCGTGGCGGTTAAAGTGGAAATAACAAAATCGTATTCGGGGCATTCCTTTTTAAGTGCTCTTATTAGATTTCCCACTGCCACTACCTCACCCACAGAAGCGGCATGGGCCCAGATGAGTTTATCTCCTTCCCCCTTGCTTGTGTTTTGATGCAAAAAACCTAGTCTCTGTTTTAACCCTTTTCTTATTTTTTGAATAAAAAATGGCCAGAGAATAAAAAAGAATAAAACCAGAATAACCTGGTAAAAAATCCAGAAAAAATCGAACTTTCTAATTTTCTTCGGCACGTGCTTTACCACTCATAATTTCGCTTTCTTCAAAAGCATAGTAATCGTTCCTTGCCTCTCTATTTTTACCGGGATCTTCCGTTCGTCATTACTGAACCATATCCGAGAGCTCTCTGCGTGGATTTTTTCTTTTCTTTTCCATATCACTTCCGTCTTAAGTGTCTCGTATTTGCCGGAAGGAGTGGTAACTTTTTCCATCCCCGTAACTTTTACTTCTGCCAAATAGTTCTTGCCGTCATCATTGGCATCAATAATCAGCGAATCTCCCTTCTCCAAACTCTGTGTTCTCAGGTAATATACGGAAGAGAGAGAATCCTGAACATAAGCGGGAATTTCAATCTTTTTCTTTTTATACGAAGCCTGATGTTTTTCCTGGTCGTAAATCGTTTCTTTATTTGAGCGGTACTTACCCCCTCTCAATTTTTTTCCCTGCTTCCAGGTGAATATGCCCTCTTTGTCGATGTACGATTCTATAACATCCCTGATTTTGTAAAAAATGTCGAAAAATCTCGAGCTGCGGGTAGAAAGAGTTACGTAATAAGCATCCCTGCCGAAAATCTTTACTATCTTCTTTACATGCATCACCGCAGTTCCCCCTACCACTCCTTTCCACTTGACCACATAGGTTAATTTTTCTCCCACCCGGAAAGCCTTGTTATCTACTTTGCGCCAGGGAGAATTTGCCAGGCAGTCTATTAGACTAACGTAGAAAACAAAAAACAGCACAAAAATCAGATATATGATTCTATTTTTCTTTGCCATTCTTCTCTGCCTTTAATAATTTCCAGTTCTATTTTCAGTATCCAGATTTCCCACGGGATTCTATCGCTTTCCCAAGAAATAAGTCTTTCCAGTCGCACTCCATCCTTTTCCGTGGTAACCGCGATTACCTCTCCTTTATACAGTTCGGCTCTCCGCGCGGATTCTATTTCTCCAAGGTCATTCCGCTGGTAAACGTGATGGTCGGGAAAGCGGAAATTTTTGACGATCTTTGCTCCCAGCTCTTCTAATGTCTTCTCAAAGGAGTAGGGATTGCCGATACTGGAAAAAGTAACTACTTTTCTATCCTTGACAAAAGCGAGACTTTTCTTCTCTCCCGAGAAAGTGCCCCGTAGATATTTCGGGCGGTGTACACTTTCCAGGATTGTGGATTGAGGGTTGAGCCGTACTAAATCCCCGGTTATCCTCTGCACATTATCCCGGGAAACAAAATTCGCCTTAGTCAAAAGAAAAATGTCTGCCCGGGATAGATGCGATATAGGCTCTCTTAATGACCCGCGAGGAATCAAGTAGCCGTTACCATAAGGACTTAAACAATCTATGGTTACAATATCTATGTCCCGGTTCAAGGGCCAGTATTGAAAACCATCATCCAAAACCACAACTTCACTGGCAAATTTCTTTATCGCGTCTTTTCCACCGCATATTCTATTTTTCCCAACAATTACGGGAACATCCGGTAAATTTCTCGCAAGGAGATAAGGTTCATCTCCTGCTTCCCGGGAAGAGAGGATTAATCTTTTTCCGTCGGATACCATGGATGTCTTGTTATTCCTATCACTTTTTTTACTCCTTCCGTACCCTCGCGACAGGATGGCGACTCTCTTTCCCATCTCTCTGAGCATTTCAGCTATCATAATTACGGCGGGAGTCTTTCCCGTGCCACCCCAGGTAATATTGCCCACGCTAATTGTAGTGCAGGGTAGCTTGGCCCGCGGTAGAACTCCCAGCTTGTAGATAAGCCAGCGAAGCTTGATAGCTAAATAGTAGAATCGAGATAAGATAAAAAATAAAGAACGAAAAAGAGAATATATTTTCCCTCTTTCGTTATTTATGCAGGCTAGATAGAAGGTTATTACTTTCTCTCTCATTACATGTTCTTACCCGCTCTTTTTCACCCTCCACTCATAAACGAGGGGACTGGCTATGAATATGGACGAATATGTTCCGATAAATATCCCGATTAAAATGGCAAAAGAAAAATCGTGAATAACGGGACCGCCCAGAATGAATATTGATAAGACCACCAATAGAGTAGTCAGGGAAGTCATCATAGTGCGGGACAGTGTTTCATTAATGCTGCAATTCATCACTTCTGCCAAAGGCTTTTTATATTGTAATCTTATATTCTCCCTTATCCTGTCGTAGACCACGATGGTATCGTTTATGGAATATCCCGCTAACGTAAGCAGGGCAGCAACAATGGGAAGAGTAATCTCTTTTCCCAATATGGCAAATATGCCAAGAGTGATGAATACATCGTGAATTAAGGCTGCCACCCCGGCAAGGCCCCAGATACCACCTATAAAGCGCCAGCCAATGTAAATAACGATGCCCAGGAAGGCTAATAAGAAAGCCTTCATACCCCGTTTTTTCAAATACTCGCCGACCACGGGTCCCACTACCTCGTTCCGCTCGACGGTAAATTGATTTTCCGGAAACTCTTCCCGGAAAATGGAACTCAGCTTTTCGGCAATCTCCTGCGGTCCCACATCCAGTGTTTTTACCCTGATGACCAGCGCATTACTATTGGGAAATTTCTGAATGGTAGCCCCGGATACCTCGTGCCTGGACAATGTTTCTCTCATCTCTCCCACGGTGATTTCCCGGGAGAAATCTATTTGCACCAGCGTGCCTCCGGAAAAGTCGATTCCCAGGTTCACTCCTTTGTGAAAAACGGCATACCCCGAGACCAGAATCATAAGCCCCGAAAAGATAAAAGCTTTTTTTCTCTTTTCAATAAACTTGAAGTTCGCTTTACTAAAAAATTGCATCCTTCTCTCCTATTCACTCATAAGTGAAAGATAGCTTGTAGCCGCAAAGCGCAAGCTTTGCTTCTCTGCAGGGGACGGACTCCGTGCCGTCCCTTTCTTTGGGCGACCACAGAGTGTCGCCCCTACAATGCAGAACTATCGCTCTGCAGCTACATTCCTATATACTTAACTTCTCCACTCTCTTGCCCATCAAAACCATATCGAAAACCATATGCGTAACAACTATGGCTGTAAACATGCTGATTAATATGCCCAAAGAAAGCGTGACCGCAAAACCTTTTACCGGGCCCGAGCCGAATTGAAACAGGAATGCTGCCGCTATCAACGTAGTTAAATTGGAATCGAGAATTGTCCTGAATGCCTTCTGGTATCCGGAATCAATTGCTACCCTGACCGTTTTCCCTGCTCTTAACTCTTCCCTGATTCTCTCAAAAATCAAAACATTGGCATCTACCGACATACCAATTATTAAGATGATACCGGCAATGCCGGGTAAAGTCAGGGTCGCCCGCACAAAAGTACGTCCCAGGTAAGCCATCATTCCCAAAAGTATAATCAAATTTAGAATAATAGCTAAATTGGCAACCAAACCGGATAATTTGTAGTAGATTAACATAAAACACATTACGCAAACCAGACCAATTACCGCTGCCACTACTCCCGCCCGAATCGAGTCTCTTCCCAGACTGGGACCTACCGTTCTATTCTCTATGATGTTAACTGGCGCGGGTAATGCGCCGGCCCTTAATACCAGGGCTAAGTCCCTGGCTTTCTCCATGGTGAAATTTCCTTCAATTATTGCGTGGCCGTCGGGAATCTTGCTCTTTATTACCGGAGCTGACTGCACTCGCTCATCAAGGACAATGGCCAGGTTTCTCTCAATGTTGACTTCCGTTATCCGGGCAAATTTTTTGGCGCCTTCCTTGTTGAAATCGATTGCCACGTAAGGCATATTATACTGGCCGCCTATTTTTACCTTTGCGTTGGTCAATGCGGCACCGGTAATTTCCGGCTCTTCCTTCAATAAAAATAATGCCTCTTCCCTGCCGGGCAGGATTTCATAGCCAGCGGGAATCTTGCCGGGATCGACTTTTCCCTCAGAATCCAATACCTCGCTTATTCTGACTCCGTCATTGACCAATTTGAACTCGAGTAATGCCGTTTTTCCTATAAGCTCAATTGCCCTTGCGGGGTCTTTCACCCCGGGCAGTTCCACGACAACCCACCTGTCCCCCTGACGGGTAATCAACGGTTCGGCTACGCCGAATTGGTCTACCCGATTGCGTATCACCTCCAGAGCTCTTTCCATGGCGTCGCCGGGGGGAGTTCCTTCGGGAAGTCTATTTAAATCGACTTCCAGAACCAGATGCATTCCTCCTTTCAAATCGAGGCCCAGCTTGAGGATTTTGCCCAGAATCTTATCTTTACTCTCTTCCAATTTTGCTCTTTCCTCAGGAGATTTACGATACCACTGGTATGTGGGATATAGATATGCCAGTGCCAGTATGACTATTACTGCCGTGATGATTGCCTTCCATTGGATCGATTTCTGCATAAATATCTCCTGTTGGAAAAGTGGTTACAGTAATTTGATTTTATTAATAAGCAGTTCAAAATTGCATTTCAAAAATTTTGCTGCCCGGCGACACATTATCATTCTTGTCAAGAATATCTCAAAGTACTCCATAACCTGGGAAACTTCGGTATCAATGGTGAGTTCCAGCGTAATTACCTTCTTATTGTCGTTGACTCTCAAAAATGATTTCTTCGAGGCATAATTTACGCGGTCGTGAATATCGAACCTTTTTAGATTGGGACGCACTCTCGATTGATGGACATCCGACTTGTCGGCCAAAATGACGGCTGCCGCAATGTCATTGATGGGATCACCGGTCTCCTCTTCGTGGTTACCAATCGCCCCGGCAATCAGGGCAATCTCATCGCTGCCCATATTCAAGCTTTCCAAAATTTCAACCGCCAACAATGCCCCGCTCTGCTCATGGCGCGTCCTGCCGACCATATTTCCCATGTCGTGAAGATAACCGGCAATTGCCGCCAGTTCCGGTAACCGCTGATTATATTCCAGGTGGCTCAAGATATTATGAGCAATACTGGAGACCAAATTAGCGTGGCGCTGCCCATGCTCAGTGTAACCCATAGCGCTCATATATTGGTCTGCTGCTCCCAGGAAAGCAATCACCCGGGGGTGCTCTTTGACTTCTTTAATTGTCACTCTGCTCATCTTGTCTCTTTTCCTGGCTCGGAACCGGCAGGCGATTTTACCACTGCGGAAATTGCGCTTTTGGAGATGACCACTTTTACTCCTTCAGCGATTTTCAAATCCACTACATTGCCTTTGATTGCACTTATCGTCCCGTGAATTCCGCCAGAAGTAATAATCTCATCTCCCCTTTTTAAGGCGTCAAGAAGCTTCTGGTGTTCTCTGACTTTCTTTTGTTGAGGACGGATCAGAAGAAAATAGAAAACAAAAAAGATGAGAATCAGAGGCAATAAGCCTCCGAACGCTCCCCCTCTGGGAGCCTCACCCGCTCCCCCTGGACGTTGACCCAAAGCGTAAACAAGATCCATTAGTTACCTCCATATTCATATCGATTAGTGAATTCATTCACTTTCATTATGCCACTTTCTCAAAAATTCTCTTTTTGCTTCCTGGTAGCGGTTTTCTTCAATAGCCTGGCGAATTTGCTCGAATAATTTTACCATAAAATGCATATTATGTAAAGTGTTTAATCTTAATGCCAAAATCTCTCCGGCGCGAAAAAGATGGCAGAGGTAAGCCCGGGAAAAGTGCCCACAGGTATAACATTCGCATTCCGGATCGAGGGGTCCAAAATCGTCTTTGTATTGAGCGTTTTTTATCACTATTTTCCCCCGGGAGGTGAACACCTGCCCATTGCGCGCGTTCCTCGTAGGCATAGCGCAATCGAACATATCGACACCTTTTTCCACAGCTCCCCATAATTCCTGCGGCTCTCCCACTCCCATTAAATAGCGCGGCTTGTCCTCGGGAAGTAATGGCGCAGTGTAGTCCAGAATTTCATCCCGTAAATCCCGCGGTTCTCCCACGCTCAGCCCGCCTATAGCGTAACCTGCAAATCCAATCTTTATCGTCTCTTCTGTACTTTTCTTCCTTAAGTCCTTATGCATCCCTCCCTGGATAATGCCGAAAAGCCATTGTGGATTTGGCGATGATTGGTGATTTTGGAATTCCTTCTTGCATCGTCTGGCCCATTCCAAAGTCAATTCCATCGACTGCCGGGCGTAATCTTTCTCGCAGGGGTAAGGAATGCACTCGTCAAAACAGGTTATAATATCGGAAGCCAAACCAATCTGAATCTCGATTATTCTTTCCGGTGAAAAAAAATGGCTGGCGCCGTCTATATGCGACTGGAATTCTACCCCTTCCTTACTTATCTTTCTCCGGTCGGCAAGACTGAAAACCTGATATCCTCCGCTATCGCTTATGATCGGTCTGTTCCAGCCCATAAACTTATGGATACCACCCGCCTTCTCTATTATTTCCACTCCCGGCCTCAAGAATAGATAGTAAGTATTGCCCAGAACTATCTCTACTCCTGCCTCCTCCAGTTCCTTGGGGGATAGAGTTTTTACCGTGCCCTGAGTCCCTACGGGAATAAACACGGGAGTAGTAATTGTGCCGTGGGGAGTTACGATTCTACCTATTCTCGCTTTCTTACTCTTTTTTAATACTTCAAATGATGAACATAGCATCGCCGTAACTATAAAAACGGTATTTTTTCTTTATCGCTTCTTCGTATGCCCGGAAAATATTCTCTTTTCCTGCAAATGCCGCCGCGAGCATCAACAGGGTAGATTCCGGCAAATGGAAATTCGTAATTAACCCGTCTACCACTTTGAATTCATAGCCGGGGTAAATGAATAGTTCCGTCCAGCCCTTTCCCGGTTTTACTGCCACTTTCTTTCCCGACTGCCTGGGAAACGGCGTTAACTTTTTCTCCACACAGCACGATTCCAGGACTCTTACTGTGGTGGTTCCCACGGCAATGATTCGCTTTCTTTTTTCTATAGCCCGATTAATTGCCCTGGCAGTAGCTTCACTTAATTCAAAGTATTCGGCATCCAGTCTATGCCTGGTAATTTCAGCCTCTCTTACTGGCCTGAAAGTGCCCCAGCTGACGTGCAAAGTGAGGGACACAACCTTTGCTCCCTTAGTTCCGATTCTGTCTAATAGCCTCCTGGTGAAGTGGAGACCTGCCGTGGGAGCTGCCACTGCTCCTTCCTTTCTTGCAAATACCGTCTGATACCACTTCCTATCCTGTAGTTTAAGTTTATCGTGATGATTCCTTTTAATGTAAGGGGGCAAGGGGACTTCACCGACCTTTTCCAGATTATGCTGAAAAGTCCCTGCAAAATCGAATCCGAAAATAAATTTGCCTTTTTCTCTGGATAATACCTTGCCCAGCAAAAAGGGAGCTTCCGGAGAAGACGAGCTTGCCCGGCCATTCTTCCCGAAAACGACTTCCGTCCCTTCTCTTATTCTTCTTGCCGGCCTGACTATTGTCTCCCAGACCTCTCTGAAATTCTCCCTTTTTTCACCAGAGCCTGTAGTTGACTTTTCCCGCTTTGCCAACTGCCTTAGAAGAAGAATTTCTACTTTTCCCTCGCTATCTCTTTTTCTTCCCCGTAGCCTGGCTTTTATTACTTTTGTATTATTGATTACCAGTAGATCGCCCGGCTCAATCAGCCCGACTATATCAACGAACCTCTTGTGTTCTATCTGTCCCGTCCTTCTGGATAGTACCATCAGTCTACAGTGGTCTCTGGGTTTAGCCGGCGTCTGGGCAATAAGCTCTCCCGGCAGGTAGTAATCGTATTCCCGAAGTTCCGTCAATCTTCCCATCTCTCAATCCTTGTTGCCGGATAATAGTACCGCAAAATCTGTCTATAATTAGCTCCCCGTTCTGCCATTCCCTTGGCGCCCCATTGACACATACCCACGCCGTGCCCCCACCCTCGTCCGTAAAACTTTATTCTGTTACCCATATGTTCCATCGCCAACAGAGTGCTTTTGATAAGGTTAGGCCCCATAGCCATCCTGAAGGTGCTTGCTCTAATTTTGAGGTGGCCGCGCTGGTGAAAGATTTTCAAATAAGTTACCCTACCCGAGGAACTTCTCCCCAGAATTTTAATTTTTTTGATTTCTCCCACATTATATCCATTTTCATTTAGTTTCTGTTCCAGCATTCTTTTCTTTATCGTCTTTTCCCAGTAGTACTGGTGAGTCTTCTTGCAAAAGTAACAGACACGCCCTTTCAAATAAGGAAATCGCTCTTCTCCTTCCCAGGCGTTGGTCACGTCTTCCGTGTGTCCTCCACAATTGCTGTGAAAGAAGCTTTTGATAAGTTCTCCTTTGTAAGTAAGCACCTCTCCCCTGGTCAGGTCGACTGCTCGAGACGTGCGCGGGTCCTCTGCTTCCCCCCCGCCATATACCTGAGAGGTTATCGTGGCCGAAAGGTCAAAGCCTTCTTTGTCGTGCTTTCCCAGATTTTTCATAACGTAGGTGCGGGAAACGACTGCCTGGGCTTTAAGCGCTTCTATAGACCATTCGGGAGAGACTTCCCGGGTCATTACTCCGTAAAGGTATCCTTCTACTCCCAGTTCGTTTATCACGTTCAAATTGCCTTTATTGTTCAACGAAACCTTAATCCCATCCCTGTATCTCCTGCCGTTAACCCTGAGCATCTCATTATCATGAAGCGAATTGAACCTGAGCTGCGGCCCGAACATTTTATCTCCAATTCTAATTCCCTCGGACGTAGACAAGACCAAATATATATCGCTGCTCTGCAATTTAACGTGCCTGCCCGTTCTTAAATCGATGGCTTCAAAACCGCCCTCGGCGCCGATATTGAACGAATAGACGTTCTGCAAAATGCCAACGCGAATAATTGTTTCCGGCAAACGATTCCCCGCCAAGGCGGGAGAAAACAAAAGCGCGGGGATGATTAAAAAGATTATTGGAAAAAATAGAACAGATTCTTTTCTCATCTATTTTCTCCCCACAAGCCAGAAGATTAAGGAAAGAATTATGCTCAAAAGAATACAGGTTGTCAAGGGAAAATAGAAAGTGAAGCCCGGCTTTCTTATAGAGATGTCTCCCGGTAACTTGCCCAGATAAGGAATCTTGACTCCCAAAGTGAGAACCAGTCCGACCAGTACGAGGACTATTCCAAAAATGATAAGAACTTTTCCTGCAATATTCATCTATTTTCTCGTTTGCTCTGACGCCGGAAAATATTTTTCTTTTTCACTGAAAATGCATCCGCAATAGTGCTGTCGATAAAGGTCCATCTTCCGCGAAATCTCTATGCCTTCTTTCCACCCGGCGCGAAAGTCTGTATAATAGAAATTTATATTATACTTATTTTTTAATCCCTGGCAAATCTCTTTTATTATTTCGTGTTCCTGAAACTTACTATACAATAGCGTTGTAGAAAAATAGTCGTAGCCTTTCTCCTTTGCCTCCTTTACCAATTCATTTAACCTTAAAGCATAACACTTTTTACATCTTTTCTCTTTCGCCCAGTGTCCGGGCAAATCTGATTCTTCTCTGGTTGCTTCCAGCCACTCCTCCAGGGCATACTCGTCTTTCCAGATCATCGGTAGCTTTTCTTTTTGCGAAAAATAACCCATGGTCATCATCCTGTTCTGATACTCGCTGTAAGGGTGGATGTTGGGATTATACCAGAACCCGGCGATTTCTAAATCTTTTCCTTCCTCTTTCACTTCCCGCAGTTTCTTTAACGGATAGCAGGCGCAACCGGCACAACATACATGTAGTAACAGTCTCATGTTAAGTTTCTTTCCTATTGATAATTTAAATAAAGCCTGTCTTAACTTACAGGCTTTGATGTTCACTCTATATTATTGTAATCGACTCAATCACAGGTCCCGATTTATCACAAACCCTGCAACTATTCTGACCGGGACTCTTAAAATAGCTCCCGTTGGTCTTTAATGGAATTCTTTAGCAGTTTCAAATGTTCGTAGGCTGATTTAGTCGCCACTCTCCCCCGGGGAGTGCGCTCCAGAAATCCGGATTGTATCAGGAAGGGCTCATAAACATCGGTTATGGTTTCTGTCTCTTCGCCTACAGCCACTGCTATTGTCTCTAAACCTACCGGTCCGCCGGAAAACTTCTCAATGATTGTAGTCAAAATTTTGCGGTCCATATTATCCAGTCCCATCCCGTCGACCTCGAACATCTCCAGGGCTTTTTGGGCAATCTCCTCCGAAATTCTCCCGTCTGCTTTGACCTGTGCATAATCACGCACTCTTCTTAAAAGCCGATTAGCCACCCGGGGCGTAGCACGACTCCTGTGGGCAATTTCCCTGGCTCCCCCCGGGTCCACAACAATATTCAAAATTCCCGCGGAGCGAAGAACTATCTGTTCCAGTTCACTATCGGTATAGAAATTGAGCCGGGCTACAATGCCAAATCTCTCTCTTAAAGGAGACGTCAGGGAACCTGCTCGGGTAGTCGCACCCACTAAGGTGAAATGGGGAAGCTGAAGTTTAATATTTCTGGCGCTGGGGCCCTGCCCGATTATTATATCCAAATTATATTCTTCCATTGCCGGATATAACGCTTCTTCGACCATACGGTTAAGTCGATGAATCTCGTCAATAAAGAAGACATCTCCGTCAGAAAGGTCGGTTAGAAGAGCGGCCAGATCGCCCACCCGTTCCAATATAGGACCGGAAGTTATTTTTATATTCACTTTTAATTCGTTAGCAATTATGTGGGCAAGTGTAGTCTTCCCCAACCCCGGAGGGCTGTAAAAGAGACAATGGTCAAGAGGTTCTTTTCTCTTTTTTGCTGCGGCGAAAAATATCTTAAGATTTTCCTTTAACTTTGTCTGACCCACGAACTCTTCCAATATCCTGGGCCTGAGGGTATAGTCGAATTTCCTCTCTTCCTCATTCTTTATAACCGGTGTTGTAATCCTCTCCTCCATTCTATCCTCTGATTAACCGTTAAAAAATTTCACAGATATTTCAGTGCTTGTTTGATTATTTCTTCAGCTCCTGCATCTTTGTCCATAGTCTCAGATACGGAATTCACCGCTTCTTTTGCCTGGGAAACTTTATACCCTAAGGCGATCAGCCCACTTATGGCATCGGCAATCTCCTGTTCGTTTCTGCCAGCAAATCTTTCCCTGCCGGCAAAGGACAAGACCTCTATCTTGTCTTTTAAACCTATGACCAGCTTCTCTGCGGTCTTTCTGGTCAGACTAAAAAGCCCCGTCAGAACTTGTGTATCTCTGGCAATTATTGCTTTCCTGAAATCCGCAAAAGATTTGGAAATCTTGGAGAGAATTTCCAACGCGCCCCTGGCTCCTATCTTGGAAATTGACCGCAGGATGAGAAAGACTTCCCTCTCTTCTAAAGTCAAAAACCCGTAAAGCGCATTTCCCTTCCCGTACATAGACGCCGATACCCAGGTGTAGATTTTGACTTCCGCTCCCGGGGCAGGCAATTTTTCGTACGTGGACAGGGGAATGGAAATCTTGTAACCCACTCCTTGCGCTTCCACAACAATGTGGTCGGTCTCTTTGTTTTCCAATCTTCCTCTCAAAAAATCGAACATCTTTTACTTCCCATCAGCCAGGAATTTTAAAGAAATTCAGCCATTTTCTGGGAATTGAAATGGCAAAGAGCTACCGCCAGGGCATCTGCCGCATCGTCGGGCCTGGGCATATCCTTCAGTCCTAACAGAATCTTGAGCATCTTTTGCATCTGTTTTTTTTCCGCCCGGCCGTAGCCAACCAGAGACTGTTTAACCTGAAGGGGAGTATATTCGGCGACCGGCAAATTTGCTTCCACTGCCGCCAGAATAGCCACTCCTCTGGCTTCTCCTACGCTTATTGCTGTCTTTACATTTTTAGCAAAAAAAAGCTGCTCAATGGCAGCGACGTCCGGTTCATATTTTCTAATTATTCTACTGAGTTCCTTATGTATCTCCTCCAGCCTCCGGGAGAAAAGAAGATTTCGATCAGTGTTTATGCACCCATACGCCTCAACTTTATAAGTTACTTTTTCTGTCTTCTTTATGATTCCCCAGCCTAAAGTAGCTATGCCCGGGTCGATTCCCAAAACAACCACATTCTTCCCCT
>JABAOC010007713.1_pt2 | contig 19655 bp, 17 predicted proteins | sample 7062161 | NCBI WGS metagenome assembly JABAOC01 (sample SAMN14538625, study PRJNA623070) | marine sediment metagenome | biome: marine biome [ENVO:00000428]; feature: marine pelagic biome [ENVO:01000023]; material: deep marine sediment [ENVO:00002113] | place: India: Gulf of Khambhat ... | reverse complement strand
TACTGGGACTTTACCTATAGGGATGATTACAGTTACGGACAACCTGAGTTGGTGAGCTCAGAAGTAAGAGACGAGAGGGTGGAGAGCCTCTATAAGATTCTGCCCAAGCATGGGAAGAAAGTGGCGATAATAAACGTTCCCGTCACCTACCCGCCTCCTGAGATCCCCAACGGTTACAGCATCTCCTCCTTCATGACCCCGAGTACAGAAAGACAATTCACGTATCCCGATTCGCTCAAAGAGGAAATCAAAAGAATCATCGGAGAGTATATTCTCGACGCTTCCACTTCTAATATGAATTTTCGACAGATGGATAAACAAGAAGTTGGTCAACGAATCTATGAGATGGATAAACAGAGATTTGATCTAACGAAGTATTTCATAAGGGACAAAAACTGCGATTTTGTTTTTACCGTGGTTATGGGTACCGATAGGATGCCCCACTTGTTTTACCGATACTTTGACGAGAATCATAAGAACTACACGTATCACGAGAAGTATAAAGATGCGTTAAAGAATCACTATAAGTTCTGTGATGAAAAGATAGGGGAGATTCTTGATTTAGTCGATGACAATACTTCGATAATAATTCTGAGCGACCACAGCGTTCAGAGGCTGGACGGAAGAATCAACTTTAATGAATGGCTTATTGAAGAGGGTTACATGAGATTGAAAACGAGACCAGAAGGGTTAACCCCTCTGATGAAAGTTCATGTAGATTGGAACAAGACGAGGGCTTGGGCAACAGGGTTTACCGGTCAGCTTTATCTCAACATAAAGGGGAGGGAACCACAAGGTACGGTAGACCCAAGTGATTATGATAAAGTCCTCGATGAATTGAGCGAGAGGATAAAAAATATCACCAGTGAAGAAGGCAAGAAGATGGAAACACAGGTGTTCAAGCGGAAAGAAATTCATTCCGGAGAGTATTCGAGATTTGGGCCGGACCTTTTCATCTATTTTGATAACTGCCATTGGAACATTAGCGAACTGGTTGGATACGACTCCATTTATTCCTATGATACCCCCATAGGTCCAGACGATGCTGGCCATGGGCCCTATGGTTTCTTCGCGATATATGGGCCCGGGGTTCGTAAAGCGGGTGAGGTTTCTGGGGCTGATCTGTTGGACATAGCGCCCACCGCTTTGCATCTCATGGGTTTGCCCGTTCCTCCGGATATGGAGGGAAAAGCGCTCACCAAGAAAAAGAGCGCTTATTCGGAGGAAGACAAGAAAGAAGTCAAAGAAAGGCTTGCTAAGATAGGGTATCTTGGCTAATCATTTGCTCTATTTCTCAAGCCTACGATAATCGGGAACAGACAAAAAATGCAACAAGAGATACCGACAACCTATTCGCCCCCCGGTATGTTAGACTGGCCCTGTGGTGTCGAAAAGCTGTCGAATGGGCATACCCTTATCGCAGACGCCGGTTACTGGTCAGGACTCGGTAGTGAAATCCTGGAGGTTGATAGTCTCGGCAGGATAGTATGGGAGTGTTCACCGGAGCTGATCTTTGCCCATAGCGCTAAAGTACTGAGAAGTGGCAACATATTGGTCTCTGATACTGGCAAGGATAGGGTTTTGGAATTGGATAAAAAAGGGAATATCGTATGGAGTTCAGAAGAGTGGAGTGAAGGAACTGGCAAATTAAGTGACGGTTCCCATCTCTGGTATCCAAATGACGCGGAAGAGACGACGGAGGGAAGAATTCTCATCTCCGATAGAAATAACGACAGAATGGTAGAGGTCGACCGGGAAGGAAACATCGTCTGGCAGTATGACAAATTGAAACATTGCCACGATGCAGACAGATTGCCCAATGGAAATACCATCGTTTCGAGCTCCGATGAGAATAAAATCTTCGAGATTGACCTTAGGGGAAAGGTGGTCTGGTCTTACGGCGATGGGTCGCCGGAAATGCTCAATTGGCCGAGGGATGCAGACAGGGTTGAAGACGGCAATACCTTGATAACCGATTCAAAGAATAGTCGTGTGATCGAGGTAGATAAGGACGGCAAAGTAGTTTGGTCATTTAACCTCGGATATTTCGGCATGCCCTATGAGGCAGACAGATTGCCTAACGGTAACACCTTGATTTCGATTCAACAACGCAGACAGGTGATAGAGGTGGATCCTTCGGGCAGTGTGGTCTGGGGTTTTAGAAATTATGTGCAGGGCCATATCCAGGAACACCTGAAGAATGGTGACTTCGAGCTTGAAGCTTACCGCGGAGCTGGATATCCAGCTCATTGGGCGAAATGTCCTCTTCTCTCGCAGAATTCGGCGTATACGTTATTCTGGGATTCAAAAGTTCGGTTTGAGGGAGATCACAGTGTTGGTGTGGAATACCATGGGCCGGGGAGCGTATGGTGGCAACAGACTATCAGGGTAACCCCAGGAAAGCTCTACAGGCTGACTGACACGGTAAAGACGGTTGAAATGGATGGATTTGGCCAAACGCAAGTGGCATTTTTGGATAGAATGGGGGGCTTTTTTACCTATGTTGATTCATTGCCCCATACGAAGCCTCGTAAGGGGAATAACGACTGGAATAAGGATAGTATTGAAATTAGGGCGTTCGACCAGGCTACTGCAGCAGATATCAGATGTATCGTGATGGGAAAAGGCAAAGCTTGGTTTGACAGTGTATCCTTCGAGGAATTACCCTGGGGGTAAAAGGAAAGGAGGTGATAACAGGCACTAAGCGACGTAACACTGGTGGCTACATTCTTAGATTCCATTATACGGGGGGAAAACGATGAAAGGGACAAAAACGAGATGGACCATATTGTTGGTATCTGTGGTTGTAATGGGTGTGCTGTATGGGGGAGCATCTTTTGCTCAAGAGAAGGTTACGCTCCGTCTGGGTCACATTTTCCCCGTAACACACCCCGTACACAAATCGGCGATGGCTATGGCCGATTATGTGGCCAAAGAGAGCAAAGGGCAGTTAGAGATTAAGGTATATTCCGGTGGCGCTTTGGGAAAGGGAAGCACACTGGCCGAAAAAATTACCCTGGGCACAGTGGAGATGGGAACGGCAGGCCCAGGATTGCTCAGTCGTTTGGTACCGGCATGGGGTCTCATTGCTGGAGAGTACGTATTCAAAAGCGTGGATAGCATGTTCTCGGTACTGAATGGTCCTATCGGCGACGACATCAAGAATAGGCTGCTCGAGAAACGAGGCGTGCGAACTCTCGGCATAGGGTATCTGGGAAAAAGACATGTAACCGCTAATAAGCCCATTAGAGGACCAGAAGATCTGAAAGGGTTCAAAATTCGGATTCCCAACATCCCCTTAAGAAAATCATCTTTCGTAGCTCTGGGTGCATCTCCGACTCCCATGGCATTCTCAGAGGTTTACCTGGCGTTGCAGCAGGGAGTAGTGGACGGGCAGGAGAATCCACTTGCACAGATTGTTACAATGAAATTCTATGAGGTACAGAAATACCTGATCCTTACCGGGCATGCTCTTAATCCAGAGATTTTGCTGCTGAACGAGAAGAAGTTTCAAAGTCTTCCCAAGGCCCAACAGAATACCCTCCTCAAGGGAGCGAAGGTGTATGAGAAGTCAAGCTTTGAGGAATTCAAGACTATGAGATCCGAGCTTCTCGACAAGGTCTTGGACGGGGGAATGATTGTCATGAAGCCAGACCTTGAACCGTTCCGCAAGGCTGTGAGAGATGTTCCATATCAGTTTGAAGACAGATGGGGTAAAGGTCTCTACGATAGAGTCCGACAGGCACAGAAGTAAGATTGGATCTCCGTTGGAAATTGAATCTCATGTGAATTTGGCGGATTTTCTTGAGGATTACTATAAAGGAGTCCCATAAATATCCTTCCGCCCATTCTTTTTGCGAATTTCCTCTGAGGAAGGGTGGGTTTGGGCTAACCTTTCCGGCCATGACTATAGCGCATTCTTCTCCCCTGGTTTGATGGGAATTTCAAACCCAAAAAGGAATGCGCTTTTTTCTACCATAGGATGGCGCACAGTTTGATCAATAGGGATACAAGCATTCTACCCGAAGATTGATTCAAGAAATCAACCATCAGCTCAGAAGGGAGGGGAAGGAGTCCAATGGGGATAACCCATGGTCGTTTCCCGATAATTAGGAAAATTGCCTCTCTTTTTCATTCAATTGGTTTCGTTCTCGGCATTACCCTCATGATTCTGATGATACTTACCTTATCCGCCGGGGTGTGTACGAGATACGTCTTCAACAGACCTATTTTCTGGACTGATGAGTTCGCCAGAATCGTCCTTATCTGGAGCATTTTCATTGGAGCAGCATTGGGTTTTCGGAAAGGCTCTCCCATCGATCATATAAGGATGGATTTCTTCGTTTCACTCCTTCCGCTGAGGCTGAGGAATATTGCCGATAAAGTAGCATGGGGTGTGACTGTATTTTTCTGCTTCACCATAGTAGTCCTTGGCGTAAGGTTCTTTATTCAGACTATTTCCTTTCGAACTGCGGCTCTGGAGATATCGAGGGGCTACATATATATAAGCTTGCCGATATTCGCGATAATCTCCTTGGGTTTCTTGTTCGATCTTTGGACGCATAGATGAAAAATGACGGGGAGGGAACATGGTTATTGCGATAACCTTTCTCATCATTATTGTGCTGGTATTACTAAATGTGCCTATTGGAATTTCTATCGCAATCGCGTCATTCGTATATCTTTTAACCGAAGGTATATCCCTCGCCGTTGTTCCGCAGCAAATGTTCGAAATTGTTGACTCTTTCCCTTTCTTGGCATTTCCCATGTTTATGTTGGTTGGATCCCTCATGAATGCAGGCGGTACGAGTAGGAGAATCTTTGATTTCGCGGAATCTTTTGTCGGTCATCTCAGGGGAGGACTGGCCCATGTGAATGTGGTTGCCAGCCTGATTTTTTCCGGTATGTCAGGAAGTGCCATTTCCGACGCCGGCGGTCTAGGGGCAATAGAAATAGAGGCTATGACAGAACGTGGCTATGATAATGATTTTGCAGTAGCTATCACTGCTGCATCTTCAACTATTGGCCCCATAGTCCCCCCGAGTGTCCCCGTGATAATCTACGCAATGGCTTTTGATGCTTCTGTTGGGCGGTTGTTTCTGGGAGGATTCCTCCCCGGATTCCTCATGGCGATCGCGCTAATGATCATGGTCTTTTTCTATGCGAGGAAGAAAAATTATTACAGAGCTGCTTTTCCTCCTCTGAGAAAAATACTCATTAGCTCTTATAGATCCGTTTTAGCTTTGCTGACTCCTGTCATCTTACTGGGGGGTATGTTTTCGGGTGTATTTACTCCCACGGAAGCTGCCGTCGTAGCTGTCTTATGGGCTCTATTTCTTGGATTTGTTGTTTACAAAGAGCTTGGACTCAACCACCTTCCGAAGATATTTCTTGAAGTTTTGGTCAGGACAGGAGTTGTCCTTTTCCTTCTCGCAACGGTGGGAATATTCACCTGGATACTGACCAGAGAAAATATTCCTGAACTTTTGTTAGGTTTTATCACTTCCGCAAATATTACTCCTGCGGTATTTCTCTTGATAGCCAACATCGTACTATTACTCATGGGCATGGTTACAACAGTCACCCCCTCCATAATCCTCCTATCACCAATATTCCTTCCCATTATTAATAAGTTAGGAATAGATCCCGTGCATTTTGGGATAGTCGTAATCCTTAACCTGATGATCGGAAATCTCACACCTCCTGTTGGGCCTGTTCTGTTTGTGGTCTCTACCATAGGGAGAGTTCCCTTCCAAAGGGCTTTCAAATACACGTTGCCATTTATCTATCCACTGTTGGTGGTGTTGATCCTTATTACGTATGTTCCCGAAATTGTCCTTTTTATTCCAAATCTCTTCATGAAGTAAATCAGCAGGAGGAATACAATGAGATTTCAAGGAAAAATTGCATTAGTAACGGGAGCTGGAAGAGGTCTTGGAAAGGTCATTGCGAAGGAATTCGCACAAGAAGGGGCTTCCGTGGTTATCAACGACGTCGATCTCCAGGAGGCGAATGGGGTAGCTCAAGGAATGACCCGTGACGGATTCGAGGCAATGGCTGTTGAGGCAGATGTTTCAAAAGGTACCGAAGTGGAAGCCATGATAGATGATGTGATCGCTGAGTATGGCAAGATCGACATTTTGGTCAACAATGCTGCTGTATTCGGCGAGTCCGTGCTCATTATGGACTTGGAAGAAGAGGAGTGGGACAGGGCAATGAACATAAACCTGAAAGGTGTCTTTAATTGCAGCAAAGCGGTAATCAGGCATATGATCAAACAGAAATCTGGAAAGATTGTGAACGTCACCTCATTTACGGGAAAGACCGGAAGGGTGGTTTATAGCACATTCGGTAATCCAACAAAAGCCCATTATTGTGCATCTAAGGCCGGTATTATCAGCCTTACAAAGTCTTTGGCTTTTGAACTGGCGCCGCACAATATTAACGTTAATGCGGTAGCTCCGGGATCAATTGCTCCTGAAGGCACTGAAAAAGGAAAAAAAGATATGATTACCCCTCTTGTTCCCCTCGGGCGGATGGGGACATCAGAAGACGTCGCAGCCGCTGTATTATTTCTTGCTTCCCCTGAAGCCTCCTTCATAACAGGTGAAATTATGGACGTTAATGGTGGTACGCTTATGGATTAAGGCTATCTGGGTAGGTTATATTAAAGATTCGGAAGGAGGAGTTGCGTTGATAATAGTGTGGATGCCCATGCTCATCTAGGAACATGTAATGTCTTCGATTTGGATATACCCTTTGAATCTCTCCTGGGAGCTATGGATACCAATGGGATACGAGCTGCGCTCGTTCAACCCTTTCCGGGATGCGAAGACCCCGTCAAACTCCATGACCGCATCGCCGAAATGAGGGCCCAGTATCCAGAAAGATTTCGTGGGGTCGCAAGTGTAAATCCTCATTTAGGAGATGCTTGTCTGAAGGAAATAAGACGGTGTGTAGAGGATCTTGGATTCGTAGGGATTAAGTTACATACGATCGGTCATGCCGTCTGACCTACTTCACGAGATGCCCTGAAGGTTTGCGAGCTTGCTAACGACCTCGGTGTACCGGCACTCGTGCACACTGGGACGGGGATCCCGTTTGCGCAACCAAGCTTGTGTCTTCCGGTGGCAAGAAGGTTTCCAGACCTGAAGTTGATTTTATGCCACACTGGGTATGCTGTTTTTGCCGCTGAAGCCACCATAGTAACGAAGGAAGCGTCCAATATCTATCTGGAGCCCTCATGGTGCACTTCAGTTCAGTTGAGGCGCATGATCAGGGAATTGGGATCGGAACGAGTACTTATGGGTTCGGACTTGCCCGATAATCTGGCTACAGAAATTGCCAAAGCAAAATCGATAGGTTTAACTGATACCGAGGTATCGAACTACCTTGGAGGTTTGGCAGTAAGGATCTTTAAGCTCAGTCTATCCTGAACAGACGGGGTCAGTTGAAGTTCCTATGGCTATTATCATCTGCCAAATTCGCGTTCGTGGAATCAAGGCTCTCGTCAAGAACTGAGGCCCAACTTATTTAGATGGAGGTGATTTATGGGATCAAATGGAATTGTTTTAGGAATCGTGGGGAGCCCGAACCAGGAGGGGCGAACCAACCAACTGGTAACGGCCGCCCTGGAGGGCGCAGCCCGGGCCGGCTCTTCTACCGAGCTGGTGCAGATGGCCGATCACGTTGTGGCAGCTTGCAAGGACTGCCTGCCCTGGGTGTGCAAGGACAACCAGAAGTGCACCTATGAGGATGATGCGTTCGAATACCTGAGCCAGAAGGTACTGAGCTGCGGCGCTCTTGTCCTGGGTACCCCTGTCTACATGTGGGATACCAGCGGGATGGTGAAATACTTTATCCTGAAGATGTTCCGGGTTTATGGTCCGTCGGCACCCCTCAAGGGTCTGCCGGCTTTTGGCATCGGCATTGCCGGGGGTACGGGTAATGGCCTTATTTCCGGTCAGCGGCCGGTGTACCACTTTTTTCAGACCATGCAGATGCGGGCCTTAGAACCACTGCCCGCCACACGTTTCAACTTCGGTGCAGCGGTGCAACGGGCGGGAGAGCTCGGCAGCCAGATCGCCGGGATGGCCCAGCAGCGGGCTCCATTCGCTAGTCTTGAGGAACGCCTGCTGTGGTATGATGCGTTGCCTTACCTGGGACTGAACCGCGCTGGGGAGCGTCGCCTTCTTGCCGACCTCACCACCGCGGCGCTCCCAGCGGATGCGGACCCTGCCATTCCCTGTGGCCTGGCGCGAGCCGACGCTCTAGCGGCGGCAGGCCGATCGTTGGAATCCTTGGTCGAGATCACCCAGGTCTACGAGGCTGGTGTCAAAGCCTTCGAAGGGAAGTAAAGGGTGCGTGTATTGGTTCGGGGGGGAAGGCATGCAAATTCTGGGGACGAAAAAGGTATCAACGGTGAGAGTTTGACACCAACTCCCTTTTCTCCTATCTTGAACCAAAGAAGAGATTAAATTCAGGGAGATCCGGGTTACATTAGGTGGACGAACGAAAACTGCCATGTGGTCGAAAGCGATCATCCACTTGGATATGGATGCCTTCTATGCGGCTGTCGAGGTATTGGATAATCCGTCGTTAAAGGGAAAACCGGTAATTGTCGGCGGTTCACAGAAGAGGGGCGTAGTTTCATCGGCCTCCTATGAGTCCAGAGAATTTGGCGTTCATTCCGCCCAGCCTATAGCTACGGCAATGCGCCTCTGTCCCCAGGGGATCTTTCTACCCGTAAGGATGTCCAGATATAGGAAGGTCTCCAAGCAGGTATTCGAGATTTTCTACCAATTCACCCCTCTGGTCGAGCCTCTTTCCATAGATGAGGCCTTCCTGGACGTGACGGGTTCCGCGAAGCTCTTCGGCCCCCCGGAAGAGATTGCGAAGATGATCAAGAGGGCGGTTTTTGAGGAAATCGGCATCACGGTTTCTGCGGGAGTCGCCCCGTCTAAGTTTGTGGCTAAGATCGCTTCTGATCTTCGGAAACCAGACGGCCTTACAGTGGTGCGCGAGGGGGAAGTGAAGGCGTTCTTGGATCCATTGGCCATCGAAAAACTATGGGGAGTAGGGAAGGTGACGCAGGATGCTCTCGCACTGCTCAGCGTGCGGACCATAGGCGACTTGAGCCGTCTTCCGCTCGAGGTGTTGGAAAAGAATTTCGGGAAACACGGCACTCACCTGCATCTTCTTTCCCAGGGAATAGATGACCGGGATGTGGAGGTCAGCCAAGAGGTGAAGTCCTTTGGGCACGAAGAGACATTTGCCCATGATCTCCTCGATATGGAAGCGATAAGGAAAGAACTCCTTTCCCTGGCCACCAGGGTTTCACGTCGCTTGCGACGCCAACGGATCGTGGGCAAGACGGTTACGTTGAAGGTGAAATACCATAACTTTGTACAGACAACCCGCTCCGAGACCCTCCCGGGGTGCACCGACGACGGAGGGGAGATATTCCGGCGATGCTGCGGGCTGCTGGAAAAGACGCAGGCGGGCAAGAAGCCGGTGAGGCTTCTGGGAATATCCGTTTCTCAGTTGCTCCTTCAAGAAGACAAGGGACAGCTGTCCCTCTTTCAGTCGGGATTCATCCCTCGGAAGAGAAAGAGGCTCAATCTCGCGCTGGACAAAATTTCGGAAAAATTCGGCGAAGACGGAATACTCCCGGGGACACTTTTCAAAAAATAGAGCAGTAATTTCGGTATACCATTTCTTTTTGTTCTCTATGCGGTCCAGTCGCTATTAGCGTGCCTGAACAAACTGAGCTTGGAGTCACCCATGGATCGGTCCACTGTTACTATTACGCCGACGCCTCCCTATGACTTTGACCTAACTGCCGGCTATGCCACCTACTTCCGCGGTCAATATGCTGCCGAAAGCTTCCGCGACGGCGTCTTCCGCCGGCTGCTGGACTGCCGAGGTCGCCTGTGTTTGGTCGGCGTTCGGTCCCTGGGCACGGTAGAATCTCCGCTGCTGGAGGTGGAGATAGAGGAGGCGGGTATGGGCCTGGATGTTGAGGTGGTATCCGAGGTCAAGCGCCGGGTGGCGTGGATACTCGGGGTGGATCAGGAGTTGGAGCCCTTCTATCGCATGGCCATGAATGATTCCGCGATGGGCCCGCTGGCTCTGAACCTGAGAGGCCTGCACGTTCCCCACACGGCGTCGGTCTATGAAGCCCTTGTTCTCGCCATACTGGGGCAGCAGATCAGCTCCCACGTGGCACGCATGGTTCGCACCCTGCTGGTTGAAACCTACGGACCCTCAGCGGAGGTGTCGGGGGTCAGGTACTATTCATTTCCTCGTCCTGAGGTCATTGTGGCAGCCGGGTTGAAGGGGCTGCGGGCCATCAAGTTCAGCGCGAGGAAATGTGAGTATATAGTGGACATTGCTGCACGGGTGGCTTCGGGGGAGTTGGACCTGGAGGGTCTGCACTATCAGCCCGATGAGGAGGTAGTTCACAGGCTGGTGGGCATCCGAGGGGTGGGATTGTGGACAGCTCAGTGGCTTCTCATTCGGGCCCTCGGCCGAACGGATGGTTTTCCCCATGGAGACCTAGCACTCCGGCGTCTCCTGGGAATCCTGGTGAACGGGGACTTTCCCTTGAGCCCAGAAGCGGTGCTCCAGTACTCTCGTCCCTGGTCACCTTTTCGAAGCTACATAACGACCTACCTGCTCGCTGCGGCACGCTCGGGTCGCTTCGCCTGCCTGTCCGGGGCAGGCCAAGTTGGGCCCTGATTCAACTCGTGGAATGTATGAGCGAAGGGGAGAGGCTGTTTCGATTACATTACCATGTTCAAGAGCCTGACTGAGATTCCCATCATTGACTCCCACGTCCACGTTTTTCCTCAGAAACTCTCTGATGCTGTGAGGTGCTGGTTTGAATCCCACGCATGGAGATTCATGTATCAGGGTACAGCGGAGGATTTGATCCGTATTCTATTCGAGAACGGGGTTGCAGGGGCTGTCCTTTTAACCTATGCCCACCGAACTGGGATTTCCTATCATCTGAACGAATTTACCGCTAACCTCGTTAAGCATTTCCCCAACACGGTCGGCTTGGCTACGCTTCATCCTGAGGATGAGAATCCCCGGGAAATCGTTAGGCTCGGCCTGGTGGCCCTCGGACTTCGGGGTATCAAACTTCACTGCCACGTCCAAAAGATTGCCCCCGACGATCCCCTCCTTTTTCCCATTTATGAGGCTGTTCTCGAATTCGATGGGGTTTTGAACATCCACGCGGGACGCGAGCCGGCTATCGACGCATACGGACTCGACGTGCGAGCCATCACTGGAGCCGAGCGCGTGGAGAGAGTCTTACAGCGCTATCCGGAGCTGAAGATGATCATCCCCCATTTAGGATTTGATGAGTCAGATCGATTCTATTCCCTCTTGGATCACTACAGAAACCTGTATCTGGATACGACCATGATGATGGGCCATTTCTTTCATGTATCGGTGGATCGAAACAGGCTCATCGAGTACGCGGACCGAATCCTGTATGGATCGGATTATCCTCACATACCCTATGGGATGGAAACGGAGATCAGGTCTATTTTGGACCTCCATTTGGGAGAAGAGGCTACCCGAAAAATCCTCTTTGAGAATGCGACAAAGCTCTTCCAAACCACACCTCGTCTCTGATTTTCAACAGGGATTTTGAGTCTCACCAAGGTATTTCTTACCCTCTGCTTTCCCTCCCCTTGGGGGCGGTCTCGCCGCCGCATCGTGAACCTTCCAAGGGGGTCAGGGGTTCTCCAGCCAGAACTGTCTTCCGGAGGCATATGACGAGTTGGGAGTTGACTAATTCCACTGAATCTAGGAATAATGAGGTATGGAGATGGGATATTACAAAGATGATAGAGAGCGAAGGCACGCTGGATGGTTTCTCCTTGTATGTGTTTTGTTCCTTGTCTGTCTCGGTTCAGGCCCACCAGAGAGGGATGATTCACCTTCGGGAACGGTCCGGATGGTTCTCTTTCATTCGGGAAAATCCGAAGGGTCAATGGGAATCATCGATGGCCTTCTCCCCGCCCTCAGGGAAGTTTATCATATAGATGTGCGCCTCTATGATGTTGATGTCGCTGAGAACTATTTCCTCCTCATGACACTCGAGGAGCAGCATGGCAGAAAGGAGAGCCAGCTGCCCGTGATTTTTGTGGGAGTTGACGTGATCGCGGGAGAAGGGGAGATATGGGAGAACCTAGAATCGACGATCGCCAGGTATGAGTCCCTTGGTGGAAGTGAATTTCCCCAGTTTCCAGAAATGGGAAGGGGAGAGACTCGGACGTTGAGCCACCCGGTATATATGGCCTATTTCTATGAGCGGGGTTGTCCTCTGTGTAACCGGGTCGAATCCCTGATCAGCCACCTCACGGCGAGCTATCGTGGCCTGGTGGTGAGGGAAATTGACATCGACACACCCGAGGGAACGGTCCTTAACGAATCGATGTGCGAGCGGATGGGAGTACCTGAGGTGCGGAGACTGACCGCGCCTTCAGTGTTTTTTTCCGGGGACGTCTTGGTAGGAGAGGAGATTACACCCTCTGCTCTGGAAGGTTTCATCCAGAAGTATGGGACCCAACAGCAGATGGCGCCTCCTTGGAATCTGGGGGATGCGGAAAAAGATCTGGCAGAAGTCCGTATCGTCGAAAGGTTCAAGACACTAAAACTCTCCACGGTCGTTGCGGCTGGGCTCATCGATGGCGTCAATCCATGTGCCTTTGCTACCCTTATTTTCTTTATTTCTTATCTCACCTTCGTCGGAAGGGGACGTCGCGAAATTCTCCTGGTCGGCCTGGCTTTTTCGCTTTCGGTCTTTGTGACCTATTTCTTGGTGGGGCTGGGACTTCTCAGGGTGCTCCAGTCGGTTTCAGTGATCCCTGTTGTTGGTCGCCTTATTTACCTCGTTGCTATTGGCCTGGCTCTTGTCCTCGGCGCCATTAGCCTATATGACTATGTTCTCTGTCGAAGGGGTCTTTCCGCGGACATGCTGCTCAAGATGCCCGCCTTTCTGAAGAATCAGGTCCACGGAATCATTCGCAAAGAGGCAAGGGTGAATCGCTACATTTTGGCGGCTGTTGCGACGGGTTTTGTGGTCTCGATTCTGGAGCTCGCCTGCACAGGCCAGGTGTACCTGCCCACAATCCTTTTTGTTTCAAGGGCCGAGGAGGTAAGGGCGAATGCCATCGGGTATCTGGCCGTCTACAACGGCATGTTCATAATTCCACTCCTGGCCGTTTTTTTCCTGGTCTATCTCGGAACCGGTTCCGAGAGTCTTTCCGTTTTGTTCCGGAGGCATCTGTCTTGGGTGAAGCTTGCGACATCCCTGGTTTTTTTCATCCTGGCTGGCGCATTGTCCTTAAGTCTTCTTTGAGCATTCCCTTCGCTCGCGAAGATTGGGGAGGAGCAAAACGGGGGTTCGAAGCGTGTAATCCGCAAACTTATCTACCTTAAACCGCGCGGGAAGCGATTTGCAACGAAGACCCGGGTCTATCAGGTGGTGCACGAAATTCTCGGGAATTGAAAAAGGGTCGCAGTGTTCGCGGTGGGATAGAGGGGATGTTTCCCCTTTGTTTTTTCTCGGGGTCATATGGTATTTTTATCAATAAGGTCATGAGGATTACTGGGTTGTTTCGCTTCGGTTGAGGACTCAAAACCATGGAGAGATACTGTGGCAAAGAAATTCAAAGCGGATATACCGTCACATGAACCAACCCCACCCGAGGTGTTCTTTGGACGCAGAAAGTTACTCACCGTTATGGCAGTGGGAATTCTTGGGACTCCGGCCGTCTTCTGCGGTGCCTACGCCAATGAGAATGAGGCTAGTCCCCTGTCTGAACCGTTAAGAAGACCGGATGTTTTTCCGGCAAAACGGAACACCAAATACCAATTGCCAACCAACCTAAAGGTAGACCTCACACCGAGAGAAGTCGCAGCGAGGTACAATAACTTCTATGAGTTTCTGCCAGGCCGTGCTGGACCGGTTTGGAAGCATGCGGCCAAGTTCGAGGTGCAGCCCTGGAAAATTGAGATCACGGGTGAGTGCAACAACCCGATGACTCTTGACCTGGACGACCTTTTCAAGTTCGAACATGAAGATCGTCTCTACCATTTTCGTTGTGTGGAGCGGTGGGCCATGAACGTCCCCTGGACCGGTTTTCCTTTGAGTAAGCTCATCAAAAAGGCAGATCCCAAGAGTTCAGCAAAGTTTGCCCGGTTCGTGAGTGCTAATCGTCGGGACCAGATGCCTGGCTTGAAGAATTCTCCCTCGTACCCTTGGCCCTACAGTGAGAGCCTGAGGATGGAAGAAGCAATGAACGAACTCGCGATGGTGGTCACTGGGGTTTACGGTAAACCTCTTTTGAAGCAGCATGGCGCTCCGATCAGGATTGTCGTTCCATGGAAATACGGTTACAAGAGCCCAAAGTCCATCGTCAGAATTGAGTTTCTTTCCAAACAACCGAAGAACTTCTGGCAAATCCAGCCGCATGAATATGGGTTTCTATCCAACGTGAACCCGAATATCCCCCATCCGCGGTGGAGTCAGGAGCGATCCTTCTGGCTTGGTTCGGGAGAATGGTTCCCCACCGCGATCTTCAACGGCTACGAGAGGTACGTTGCTCATCTCTACCCCGATGAGCCTCGTAAGCTCCAGACACCATTGCGCCCAGGTCAGATTGCACGTTAGGGCTGTCCGAGGTGCCCCCTCTTCTGGAGAGGTCTTCGCGTAAACCCTGAAGATAAGGACCGGAAGAAGGTGGTGGCAGAGATTGTTGGCAGGAAAGTCCATACGAGCCACGAGCTCGGCAGAGGAAACCGTGAGTTCTCAATCCCTGGTGTGATATGCTTGCCCGTCTCAGGCTCGTCCCTCGACAGGTATTGCTTGGGAAAGATGACGCTGGCAATGCGGAACGCGTTCCCTTTTGTGGACTCACTATCCCCCTGTTCCCGGAGGCTTAACATTTGGACGATGAAAAAGGGATATTGGGCCCTCGGATTCTGGAGGGCTGAGATGGAACAAAAGACACTGTCGGCCGGGGTGATCGTGGTGCGGCACGAAGTGGACTCATGGCGTTACCTTTTGTTGCGCGTTTACAACTATTGGGATTTTCCCAAGGGGATTGTGGAGCCTGGGGAAGATCCACTCCAGACGGGCCGACGTGAAGTCGAGGAAGAAACCGGCCTGAAGGACCTGATGTTTTCTTGGGGTCATGACTATCGGGAAACGCCCCCTTACGGTCCCGGGAAGGTGGCGCGCTACTACGTGGCCCTGACCCGGGAAATCCAGGTGGTCCTCCCGGTCAGCCCAGAGCTGGGGCGGCCGGAGCATCATGAATTCCGCTGGGCCAGCTACGAAGAGGCCCGCCGCCTCGTTTCGTCCCGGGTGGAACCCATCCTGGACTGGGCCCATGGCCTTGTCACGGAAGAAAAAGCACCGGGCACCCCGAGAACTCCGTGATCATCCCCCTTGGCGTCCAAAGGCTCGAACTCACAGCGCCATTAATCAATTTTGGGTTCAGGTCTTGTCTCATGTCATCCTTGAGATCTGCCCCCATTTATGCTCTTCGAGGAGACCTGCAGCCATTTTGAGGGCAACCGCTGGGGATTTTTCGCGGGTCAGCTGCTCTCCTAGGGCGCGTTGGCTCCCGAAAATGTCAGGGAGACTGAATAGAAGACCGGCTTGAATGGTATGTTACTAAAAGGTATTCTTACATTCTGGGATTCATAACTTCGGATAGACCTTTGTCGTTGTCATATTCCAGTTTACCGAAAACCTTGGAAATAATTGTCAAGATCGCCTTTTTCCGGAAGTTTTGTCGATATGTTCTAGGAGGAAATAGTACTATGGGAGCGAAGAAATTTGATCTTGCAAAGGCATGCAAATTGTAATAGTTTGCGGAAATTGCTTCGCGAGTAGTAAACGGATATAGACGGTACTATTCAGTTTCTACCTGGATAAACATCTTTTGATGAAGGGAGCAGTGCCATGCACGGAGAGAATCAAATTCGGGAGATTCGTTGGTGCCTCGAAATATGTGCTGGATGAAGGATTGGCCAAGATCGTCAACATCTCCATCGCTCTGGAAATGCCTCTTCTGCTCAAAGGAGAGCCTGGGACAGGCAAGACCATGCTGGCACACGCGATTGCCGAAGCGCTCGATATGAGGCTTATTGTTCTGAACATCAAATCGAGTATGAAGCTCATAGACGCCCTCTACCAGTATGATACCTTGACTCGACTGAATGACAGCCGATTTGGGGATTCCGAGAGCGATGTCAGCAGTATCGAGGAGTATATCAAGATGGGCAAAATCGGGCAGGCCTTTGTATCAGAAGAGAGAGTGGTTCTGCTGATAGACGAGATAGATAAAGCTGATAGCGACTTTCAAGACGATATGCTGGATATCCTGGACCAAATGGAATTCGATATTATCGAGATCGATAAAACCATAAAGGCAAAACAGAGGCCCGTGGTTACTATTACATCCAACCCAAAGAAGGACCTTTCCGATCCATTTTTGGGTCGCTGTAATTTCCATCACATCGCCTTTCCAGACCCCGACATGATGAGAAGGATCATCCAGGTTCATTTTCCCGATATCCGCAGGGATCTGCTCGATAGTGCCATCAAAACCTTTTACCGTCTCAGGGAAATCAGAGGCGTTGAGAAAAAGCCTGCCACCAGGGAGCTTATTAATTGGATCAGGGCCGTGAGAAATGATCCCGACTTCAGGGTCAATGACCTCATAAAGGGGGATGTTCCTTACCTGGGAGTGCTGTTCAAAAAGAGTCCCGATTATTTCGTTGCCCGGGATGGCGTTGCCCGGTTCAGGATATAAGGGATTTCAGAGGTTGGAATGTTCATCGGTTTTTTCAACTCGTTGAAAAAAGCAGGCATTCCGGTATCTCCCACCTCTTTCCTCAGGCTACAAAAAGCCCTCAGCATGGGACTGATCAACTCCATAGGTGATCTTTACACCTCTGCCCGTACCATTCTGGTCAAGAGTGAAAGGTATTTTGATCGCTATGATCAGATATTTGCTCATCACTTCGAGGGGGTTGAGGTCAAGGTGTCGGATCCATTGGAATTGTCCCAGATTGCTCATGCATTGCTTGAGGAGTGGTTAAGAGATCCTAAAGGTTTAGCCGCTGTCCTTGGGATAGATGAAGAAGACCTGTCGGGATTAAGCCCCGACGAATTACTCGACTACTTCCTTGAACGATTAAAAGAACAAACCGAGGAACACCACGGAGGAAGCAAGTGGATCGGAACAGGAGGGACATCCCCCGTGGGGCATTCCGGATATCACCCGGGGGGAATGAGGATTGGTGGGATTTCGACGGGGAAATCAGCCGTCAAGGTGGCCATGGATAGGAGGTACCGCGATTACTCCCAGGAGGGTCCCTTGACTCAGTCCCAAATGGGTGAAGCCCTGAAAAGGCTGAGAAATATGATACCCTTCGGCCCCAAAGACAGGGTCAACATCAGGGAGACCATCTACCAGACCATGAAGAATGCTGGTGAAATAGAGATCGTATTTGATCGGAGCCTTAAAGACCGCTTGAAAGTGATATTGGCCATAGACAATGGGGGATGGTCCATGGACCCTTTTATCGAGGTGGTGGAAACCCTTTTCCATTATGCACGATCCCAGTTCAAGGATCTTAAAACTTTTTTCTTCCACAACACAATTTACGATTTTTTGTGGGAAGATCCTCCGAGACGCTACAAGCCTTTTCCGGTGGGAGAACTGATCCGCCTGGACCCGGAAACGAGGTTCATCATGGTCGGTGATGCGAGTATGGCTCCCTATGAGCTCATGGCTACCGATGGTTCCATCCATATTGAGGAGCGATCAGGAAAACCCAGTTATGAGCGGCTGAGGTTCATAGCCGAGACCTTCTCCCACTCTGTCTGGATAAATCCCAAGCCTGCCGCAGAGTGGCCCTACACCCAGACTATCGGCATTATCCGAGATATCTTCCCCATGTTTGAACTGACCCTCGACGGCCTTGGGCAGGCGGTAACCTATATGATGCGTAAGAATTGATCATCGCCTGCTCACATGGGTTTACGTTTTTTGAAACATTTTGTGGGTTCTGGAGCAATTCACGGGAGTTTTCCCATCTGTATCTTCCGAAAACATTTCCTTTAAATATCTTTTATCTTTTTACAATTTCACCAAGTCTTGCTGAGGTAAACTTGAAGGAGGAGTTGTTTAGATCGGAGGGGAATCAGGAGAAACTTAAACGCTCAATCGGGATAGGACCTGTCCAAAATGCAGATTTCTGAAACAAATTAATACTTTTTGATTACCTTCCCAAGCACTAATTCATCTACTATGTATTCAAGAGAGAGGCAGAAACTGAAATTAGCGATAGCTGAATTAAGAGAAGGAGGCTGACAAGGTTTCATTATTTTTGGCCTAGTATCTTCCACAAATAGTGAACGAGGAGGGAAAAATGATAGAAAGAAGATTTTTCTGTTTTGTCATCTTGGCTGTATGCCTATTTATGGCAGCCCCCATAGTCTTATCGTGTTGGGGTCTCGTTGAAATTGGATTCCGATCACCTATGATCTCATTGTTTCCTTTGGACATCTCAAAGATTCTTGCTGATAAGGTATAGGCGTGGAGCTTCGCACCCTAGATCAATCGCCCTTACTTCAATCTCTCTTCCACGTAGATGAATTCGGATTTTCCAGCATGAATGAATTCAGCTCCAACGATCGCCACATAATGAAGAACCTCTGACGAATCAAACGACACATCTCCTCCCCCAGTGGAAACGATCGTATCGTACTGCTTTCCTTGTATCCCATCGATAACGACAAACATCTTGTTCTCAGAGCCCGCCATATAGGCTATATGTTGGCTATCCGGGCTAAATAGTAAGCACCCTTCGCCGATCCCCATATAATTCCCCTCCTCTTTTCCATCCACAACAACAACCCACTTTTGCCCAAGACTCGCGGCATATGCCAAGCGCTGACTGTCTGGACTATAACTGATCGAGTGCGCACCTATCTGATCATATAGTGGGTTTTCCCTCCCATCGATGACCAAAAGCTGTTTTTTCCCGGAGACTGCTCCATATGCAAAGTGTTTGCTGTCTGGGCTGAAACGGTATAACCCCGATAAAATGCCTTCAAACTCCCCTTCTTCAATTCCGTCTGTGACCATGAACCACTTGCTGCCCAGTCGGGCAGGATAGGCTACCCGACTGCTGTCAGGACTGAAGATCGCCTCCGCGAACTCATCGTATTGCTTCCCCTCTTTCCCATCAATCACCATGAATGCCTTACCGGCTAAGTGTGCACAATAGGCAACACGATTGCTATCTGGACTGAAACCGACGCCTGCGATTTTCTCGTATTGTTTTTCCTCCTTCCCGTCAAGGACCACAAACTGGTATGTGTTCAGTTGTGCGATATAGGCGAATCGCTGACCATCTGAACTGAACGTTGGCATTCCGACTCCGTCATACGCTTTCTCTTCTTTGCCATCGGACACGATAACCCATTTTTCACCCTTTTTTGCCGCATATACATAGGACCGACTGTCCGGACTGAAGATGAGAGAATTGGTACCTATAAGATCATAAGGGTGGCCTTCCGTACGATCCACAACAACAACCCACTTTTGCCCAAG